>JAEEGH010000905.1_pt1 | contig 90373 bp, 84 predicted proteins | sample 9134181 | NCBI WGS metagenome assembly JAEEGH01 (sample SAMN16246544, study PRJNA631951) | gut metagenome | biome: gut microbiome; feature: rumen; material: DP-attached | host: Bos | place: Iran: Karaj | collected 2018-10 | reverse complement strand
AAGGACTGGCAGCACCTGGAGCAATCCATCCGCCGGCTGGCTGTAGCGCCCCTTTATATAGACGAGACTTCTGCGCTCAGTATCACGGAGTTCAGTTCGAAGGCCAAGCGGATGGTGATCGAGAAGGATGTGAAGATTATCTTCGTGGATTACCTGGGGTTGATGACGGCGCCCGCGACGAACGCCTCCTACCGGGAGCAGGTGATCTCGGAGGTGTCGCGCCAGCTGAAGGCCACGGCGAAGGAGCTCAATATCCCCGTGGTCGCGATGGCGCAACTGAACCGCAACATCGTGGGGCGGCTGAACTCGTCGATGGGCCGGCCGCAGCTGAGCGACCTGCGGGACTCCGGTTCCATCGAGCAGGACGCGGACATCGTGATCTTCATCAACCGCCCGGGGCTGATGGGCAAGAGCGAGGATCCGGACGATGCGGAGCTGCTCATCGCGAAGAACCGCGCCGGACGCCTCGGGGAAATCGATATGCGTTTCATCGGGGACCAGGTCCTCTTCGTGGAGGATACGCGTTCCCTGGCCGACCTTGCCCGGAATATGGAGAAAACGCCGGCGCCGCCCGCCTTCGATCCTTTCGCAGGATTCGGGGGCGTCAACCCGGAAGATTTCTATAAAAATGCGTAACTTTAGGCCATTATGTTAGGAGCACTTACCGGAGACACCGTAGGCTCGGCTTACGAGTTCTGCAACACGAAGGACTATAACTTCAGGCTTTTCCTGTCGGAGAGCGCATACACGGATGATAGCATCATGACGATGGCGGTCGCGGACTGGCTGCTGCGTGACCCGTCGCACAGCTATCAGGCGCTGGAGGATAGCATGGTGGAATTCGCGAAGAACTGCCCTTGCCCGATGGGCGGGTACGGGACCGGATTCTACCGTTGGCTGTTCTTCCCGAAGGAGCTGTGGGTGTTCGACGACAAGTATGGCGCACTCCCCTACAAGTCCACTGCCGGACGGCATCCCTACGGTTCCTGGGGGAACGGTTCCGCAATGCGCGTGAGCGCGGTGGGCTGGTTCTTCGATACGCTGGAGGAGACGGAGCGCGTGGCGAAGATTTCTGCCGAAATCACGCACAACCATCCGGAGGGGATCAAGGGGGCGCAGGCGACGGCCGCGGCCATTTTCCTGGCCCGGACGGGCAAGTCGAAGCAGGAGATCTGCGCGTACATCGAGGAGCGTTTCGGCTACGACCTGCACAAGACCTGGGAGTACTGGCATCCGATCTACGGCTGGGAGGACAGTTGCCAGGGAACGGTGCCGCAGGCGCTGATCTGTTTCCTGGATTCGACGGATTTCGAGGATGCGATCCGCAAGGCGGTGTCGCTGGGCGGGGATTCCGACACGCTGGCGTGTATCACCGGCGGCGTGGCGGAGGCCTTCTACGGCGGCGTGCCCGAAGCCATGGCCTCCCGCGTCCTGGTGAAGGTCCCTGCGGCCTTCAAAAAGATCCTCGACGCGATGAAGAAGAATACGGCCTACGATTGTTTGGTTTGATGGGGGTTTTTGCTTATTTTTGAACTTGAATCAATTACGATAGCCTTATGCATCTGAAATCCCTGGCTTTCCTGACCGTCGCCCTGGCGGTCCTGGCGGTTTCCTGCGGCCCCCGCACGAAGCAGGCGGAGCGCATCCGGGCCGACTCCCCGCTCTACATCGACCCCGTTTACAACGGTTCCACCGACCCGATGGTGTGCTACAACCCCAACACCAAGACCTATTACATGTACTACACCAGCCGGCGCTCCAACGTGGAGGGACTGGGCGGCATCGAGTCCGTGCACGGTTCGCCCATCGGCATCGCCGAGTCCCGCGACGGCGGCGCCTCCTGGACCTACCTGCGCGACGCGGACATCGACTATGCCCCGGATCCGAATCCGACCTACTGGGCCCCGGAAGTCATCTGGCACGAAGGGAAGTTCCACATGTACCTGACCTACGTGCCCGGCATCTTCGACACCTGGGAGCACCCGCGCGACATCGTCCACCTGACCAGCACCGACGGCATCTCCTGGCACACCGAGTCCGTCCTCGACCTGGCCGTGCGGAAGGTCATCGACGCCTGCGTGGCCCAGCTCCCTGACGGCACCTGGCGGCTCTGGTACAACAACGAACCCGACGGCAAGACCATCTTCTACGCCGACAGCCCGGACCTCTACCACTGGACCGACAAGGGGAAGGTGCTCTCCATCGAGACCCGGGGCGAAGGCCCGAACGTCTTCACGCTGGGCGGGAAGACCTATATGATCGTGGATGAGTGGAAGGGGCTCTCCATCTTCACGACGGAGGATTTCGACAATTGGACCAAGCAGGAAGGACGCTACCTCGTCGATGGCATAGATGGCCAGATGAGGGGCAACCACGCCGACGTGGAAGTCGTAGACGGCCACGCTTATATGTTCTATTTCAGCGGCATCCGCGAGACCGATCCCGAAACCGGGCAGCCGGTCCGCCGCCGGGGCTCCGCCGTATATGTGGCCGAACTGATCCAGGCCGAGGACGGGACCCTGTCCTGCGACACCACCCAGCCCTGCCTGATCAACCTCTGCGCAGACAAGTAATAGACAACTAATCCCAAATAACAGTTATGAAAAGACTTGCTATCCTGGCCCTGACGGCCATTCTTTCCCTCCTGATCGCCGCATCCTGCAGCCCGACCTCCTTCTCGGCGAAGTTCCGCATCTTCGTGAACGAAGTCGAGGCCCGCTGCCCCAAGTACACAGCCGAAGACTGGGAGGAGGCGAACGCGACCTACGACCGCCTGATGGAAGAATTCAAGAAGAAGCGCCTCACGATGTCCCGCTCCGAAGTCCAGGAGGTCAAAGACAACATGGTCCGCTTCCAGGAGCTCGAAGCCAACACCCCCGTCCAGACCGAAAGGGAGCCGGAGGTCGAGGTGAACGTCAAGGAAGTGGAAGACTTCCTCAAAGGCAACCGCTGAGACCGTCCAGGCTCAGCGTTCGAATAGCTTCAGCAGCTTCATTTTCAACTCCCCCGCTTCGCCACCGTAAGGGTGCTCGCGGAGGGGGAGGTTGAAGCGTGTGCTGCCGCGCAGGACGGTCTGCGGGTGGGTGAATTCCCGGAAGCCCCATTCGCCGTGGTAGGCGCCCATGCCCGAGTGGCCGGTGCCGTTGAAGGGTACGCCCTTGACCATCATGTGGATGCAGACTTCGTTGATGCAGCCGCCGCCGAATTGCTGGGTGCGCATCACGTGCTCGGCCCAGCGGATGTCCCGGGTGAAAAGGTACATCGCCAGGGGGTGTTCGCGGTCTGCGATGGTCTCCATCAGCGCATCCACTTCAGCGTCCTTGAAGGGGACGACGGGCAGCAGAGGGCAGAAGAGTTCGTGCCGGACGATGTGCTCGTCGATGCCCACAGGGTAGATGATCGTGGGGGCGAAGCGGCGGGTCTGCGGGTCGCCGGTGCCGCCGTGCAGGATGCGGTCGCGATACTCATCGGCGAGCCGGGCGCATTTCTCGTAGGCGGCGTCGGTGATGAGTTTGGGATAGTCGGGGTTCTGCTCGGCGCTCTCCCCTATCTGCCGGATGAATTCCCGCCGGAGGGCCTCCAGGAAGGGCTCCGCCACTTCTTCGGCCACGGCGATCTGGTTGATGTTGATGCAGATCTGGCCGGCGTTGCAGAGTTTGAAGAAGGCGATCTTGCGGGCGGCGTCGGGCAGGTCCGCGTCCTTCCTCACGACGCACCAGTTGCCGGTCTCGCCGCCGAGTTCCAGGGCCACGGGGGTGAGGTTCCGGGCGGCTTCGGTGAGGACGTGCTTGCCCACCGCCGGGGAGCCTGTGTAGAAAATCTTGTCGAAGCGTTGCGCGAGGCAGAGGTCGGCCACGTCGTGCCCGCCGTCGATGAGGGTGACGTACTCGGACGGGAAGACTTCGGCGAAGAATTTCTTGAGGGCGGCGGTGCTGGCGGCGGATTTGCTGCTGGACTTGATCACGACGGTGTTGCCGCCGGCCATCGCCGCGGCCACCACGCCGATGGTGAGCAGGATCGGGAAGTTGAAGGGGCTGATCACCAGGGAGACGCCGTAGGGCATCTTATAGACTTTGGTGAGCAGGCTCGGGAAGCACATCAGGCCGCTGAAGTGGCATTCGGGGCGGGCCCAGCGGCGCAGGCCGCGGAGCATTTCGTTGATTTCGACGATGATGGGGCCGACGTCGCAGAGGTAGGCTTCCACGCGGCTGCGGCCGAGGTCCGCGGCGAGGGCGTCCTCGAATTCCCCCGCGTGGGCGATGACGGCGGCCTTGAGGCGCTTGAGCTGCTTGATGCGCCAGCTGACAGGGAGCGTAGTGCCTGTGCGGAAGAAGCGCCGCTGGGCGGCCACGATGTCCCGGATGACGGGGTCCGTGTAGGCCGGGGCGTCTTGCCGGTCGGTCCGGGTGACGGTCAGCAGGATCTCTTTGATCTGCTCGTTGCTGAGGGTGACTGGGGCGGAGTAGTTGATGGAGTCCGCGACGATCATCGGGATCAGTTCATCGTGGTCCCAGGGCCGCACGGGCGGGTCGATCCGGTCCAGGCCGCACTGCTTCAGCAGGTCCCGGACGGCCTGCAGGAAGGCTTCCGCGGCCTGCTCTTCGGGGGCGTCCTCCGCGGCCAGGGCGCAGTAGCGGGCCGCGCGGGCGTATTTCCCGCGGCAAGCTTCCCGCTGGTATTCCAGGACGGGCAGGAGCATCAGGGAAATGGCGACGCCGTGGGGCAGGTGGTATTTGGCACCGATGCTGTGGGCAAAGGCGTGCACATAGCCCGCCAGCTGGGTGTTGATGGCGTTGCCGCCGTACATCGCGGCGCGGCACATCCCCAGACGCGCTTCCACATTCTCCGGGTCCTGCATGACCACGGGGAGATGCTGCAGGATGAGGCGTATGCCTTCCAGAGAGAGTTTCATATCTTCCTCGTCCGTCTGGGTGTCGCTGACGACGCCTTCGATGCAGTGGCTGAGGGCGTCCACGGCGCAGGCGGCGGTGACCTGCTGCGGGGCGTGGACGGTGAGTTCGCTATCCAGCACGACGTGGGTGACGTTCAGCCCGATCAGTACGGTGGAGCCTTTGATGCCCTGCTCGTTCATCACCACGGCACCGACGGTCATTTCGGCGCCGGTGCCGGCGGTGGACGGGACGTTGATGACGGGCAGGGAGCCGCCCGGCACGGGCAGGAATTTCAGCAGGAGCATTTTCACCGGGAGGTGGGGCATCTTCACGCCGGCGGCGATCATTTTGGTTGTATCCATCACGGAGCCGCCGCCGAGGGCGATGATGGCTTCGGCACCGGTCTCGAGGGCCAGTTTGCGGCCGGCTTCGATGTAGGCGATGGTGGGCTCGGAGTGGATGTCGGCGTAGGTGGTGAAGCCGATCCCGGCGGCCTGCAGGGAGTCTTCGATGGCCCGGGTGAAGCCGAGCTGGCCGAGGGTGCGGTCGGTGACCAGCAGGACCTGTTTGTAGCCGCTCTCGCGGCAGATTTCACCGATCCGGGCGCGGGCGCCGTGGCCTTCGGAGACCTCGGGTTCGGGGATCGGGATGGCGTGGATGACTTTGCCGGGGAGGCGGTGGATGGTTTTTCTGAGATGATAGGTTTCCATGGTTTGTTATTTGGGCATCGAGGCGATGACTTTCCGGTTGACGGTGCGGAGCTGTTCTTCGTCCATTTTCGTTATTTTGCGGTCGTAGGTCATCAGACCGTTGACTTCGCCTTCAACGTCGGTGGTCTGGGTATAGACGGCGGCGGAAACGCCTTGCGGGATGGTGCCGATGAGTTCTTCGGCGTAGGCGCTGTATTGGCGGAGGACGTCCTCGCCGCTCTTGTATTCGATGTAGCCCCAGTTGCGGTCAGTCTGCCATAGGTGGCCTTCGACGGGCCAGCCGATGCCGCCGTATTCCCCGAGGACGTCGATCTGCAGGCCTTCGGAGTTGAATTTCATTCTGGGGTTGGGGTAGTTGTGGCTGTCGAAGATGTCGCCGACCGGGTAGGAGTTGCCGCCGGAGGCGGAGTTGATCAGGCGCGTGGGGTCGGCTTTCCGGGTGAATTCGACGACCTGTTCCGTGTCGAACTGGCACCAGGATTCGTTGAAGGGGACCCAGACGAGGATGGAGGGGTGGTTCCGGAGCTGGGCGATGATCTCGCCCCATTCTTTGTAGTAGGTGGCCTTGGCGGTGTCGGTCAGGTTGCGGTCGTCTTCGGGCGAGGCCCATTTGTATTGTACCCAGCGGCCGCCGCGGGTGCCGCCGATCGAGGGCATGTCCTGCCAGATGGCGATGCCCAGGACGTCGGCCCAGTAGTACCAGCGGGCGGGTTCGACCTTGATGTGTTTGCGTATCATGTTGAAGCCAAAGTCCTTGGTCTTGACGAGGTCGAATTTGAGAGCTTCGTCGGTGGGGGCGGTGTAGAGGCCGTCGGGCCACCAGCCCTGGTCCAGGGGGCCGTACTGGAAGTAGGGTTCGTTGTTCAGGCCGAGGCGTTTGAAGTCCTGGCTGTCGGTGACTTCGGAGCTTTTGCGGAAGGCGGTGTAGCCGCGGACCTGGTCGAGGGTCTTGTTGCCCTGCTTGAGGCGGATGTCGAGTTCGTAGAGGGCCGGGGTTTCCGGGGACCAGAGCCGGGGGTTGTCGAGTGTCAGGCGGACGGGCTCGCCGGGAACGGCTTTGACCGTTGCGACGGGGGCGGTCTCGTTGGGTTTGTCGGCGTCGTAGCCTTCGCGGAGGGCGATTTCGAGGGCGTCCGCAGGGCCGTCGGTGAAGACAGTGAGTTCGAGGGTGGCGGTGTCGATGTCGGTTCCGGGGCCGAGGTCGGGGACGGCGAGGTAGTCGGTGATGGAGGCGCCGCGGACGGGCTCGATCCAGACGCTCTGCCAGATGCCGGTGACGGGGGTGTACCAGATACCGCTGGGGTTGGTGACCTGCTTGCCGGAGGGTTGTTCACCGCAGTTGGTGCGGTCGAGGACGCGGAGCTTCAGCTGCTGTTTTCTGCCGGGTTTCAGGTAAGGGGTGATGTCGAAGGAGAAGGCGGTGTAGCCGCCGGTGTGGGTGCCGGCGAGCCGGTCGTTGACATAGACTTCGGCAGACCAGTCAACGGCTTCGAAATTGAGTTTGACGCGGCCGCGGCGCCAGGCGGCGGGGACTTTGAAGGTGGTAGCGTACCAGAGGGCTTCGTCCGCGCCGACGCGCCGGCCGACGCCCGAGAGGGAGGATTCGATGCAGAACGGGACCAGGATGCGGCCGTCCCACTGGCCGGGCTGGGGGGCGTCGGCGGGCGTGACGGCGTAGTCCCAGAGGCCGTTGAGGGAGGCCCAGGTTTCGCGTACGAGCTGGGGGCGGGGGTATTCGGGGTGAGCGTTGGCCGGGTTAACTTCGGCGGTCCAGGGGGTCTGGATGGGGATCTCGGCAGGGGCCCAGGTGCTTTGATCAATCTGGCTGTTGCAGGCGGCGGCGAGCAGCAGCGCCGCAGCAGAAAGGGTTATCAGTTTCTTCATGATTACAAAAATACGAAACATACGCGGGAATTCCGCGCCCTTCCCCTACATAGAAGTATTAAAACACCTCACTCGTCCATGATAAGTTATTGATTTATGAGAGGTAGGGTTAATTCTTCTAAATCTATATTTTAAGTTGGTTTTCCGCCCGAGAGCGGCGGGAGGAGCGGGCCTCCGCCTCGCGGGTGCGAGGCTCGGTGGGGCCCGCGGGTGCGGTGGTGTTCTGCGAGGGGCTGTGGGTCTGGCGGGACTGGGGGCACCAGCGCCTCGCTTTACGCGGCTCGGCGCTTAGCGGGGCCGCCGCCGAGAGTTCGGCAGGCTCTCGGCGGGCCCCGCTTGCCCGGGCCAAATCCCATTCCAGAAACAGGTGTCCACAAAAACGCCATTGTACGCGATATTTGTGGACACCTGTCGGGCTTTATGGCTGGAATCGGCCATTTGAGGGGATAGGTGTCCACTTTTTTTGCTCCAGAAGGCGATTTTCTGGACACCTCTCTACAAAATGGAGTCAACGTCCGCTAGAGATAATCTCGGCGGCCTGGAAGTGTACGAAACGTCCCATAAAATGTCAGGTTACGTGCGTTTTAGGGCTTTTTTGCACGAGACGTCCCTATTTCCGGGACGTCTCGCACACCTAGCCCCTTTTCTGGGGCCTTCTGGCCCTTTGCCGGGCGAGCGGGGGCGGCTGAGAGCCCTCCAAAGCTCTCAGCCGCCTCCCGCTAACCGCCGAGCCGCGTAATGCTCGGCGGTGGCGCCCCGATCGCAGCCACTGGCTCTATCGTCGGCTCCACTAACCATCCACCGCGGGAGCCGCCGAGCCTCGCATCCGCGAGGCGGCGACCGCCCCGGCCCCGCCGCCGTCGGGCGGCAAAGTGACGTGCCAAGGCTTCAGGGGTTGGGGGCGAGGTAGTGGGTTTGGGCGTAGAGGAAGGCGGCTTCGAAGTTCTCGATGGCGGTGCGGGTGGCGGGGTTGAGGGGGAGATAGATGTCGAAGGCGTGGAAGAGGCCGTCGAAGGTGTCGCAGGTGGCGGGAATGCCGGCGAGGCGGAGGCGGTCGAAGTAGTCGATAGTTTCAGAGTAGAAGGGGTCGCCGGAGCAGACGAAGGTGTAGGCGGGCGGGAGGCCTTCGAAGTTGGTTTCCCGGGCCGGGGCGGCGTATTTGGGGACGTCCGGAGTGCCGTACAGTTCGCCGAGGTAGCGGCTCCAGCCGAAGTGGTTGAGGCGGGTGTTCCAGACGATGTTGTGGTTGTCGCGGGAGCTGGGGGTGTCGCGGTCGTCGATCATCGGGTAAAGGGGCATCTGGAAGGCGATGTGGATCTCTCCCCTGTCCCGGGCAAGCAGGCAGAGAGCGGCGGCGAGGCCGCCTCCGGCGCTCTCGCCGCCCACAAAGATCTGGTCGCGGCGGATGCCGAGCGTCTCAGCGTTGTCCACCATATAGCGGAGGGCCGTGTAGCACTCCTCGAGGGCGACGGGATAGTGGTGAGCCGGCGAAAGGCTGTACTCGGGGCTCACGACCACGGCGCCGAATTTCTTGACGAGGCTGCGAGGCCGGCCGAGCAGATGGGCCATCGCGGCCATGCCGGTGACATAGCCTCCGCCGTGGATCCAGAGGACGCCGGTAACGGCCCCCCCGGCGGCGGGGGCGTCATCGTCCTCGTCGCCGGGGCGGTAGACCAAAAGCTTCAGTTGGTGGCCGTCCGGGCAGGGAATGTGGAGGGTCACTTGGCTTCCTCCGCAGGAGCGTTCTGGCTGCCGCCGAGCTCCTGGATGAAGTCTTTGACACCCTGGAGCAGGCCGGGGAGTTCATCTCCGAGCTCCTGGATGGTGCCGGTGATGCTCTCGGCGCCGGCACGGAGGGCGATGCCCGCATAGCGGCCCATGGCGGAGCGGACCTGCTTGATCTGATCCTGGGTGAGGGAGCCCTTCTTCTCCTGGTATTCGTTGCAGAGGGCTTCGAATTTCTCGCTGGCGGCCTCCCAGTCTTCCTGGCTATAGTTGGAGTAGTTCTTTTCGACGTTGTCCACGAACTTATCCATCCGCTCGGGGAGCGGTACGAGGTTGCAGGAGGCGACAAGCATTACGGTCAGGGCCGCCAGCAAAGCGGCAAAGAGATGTTTCATTGTATCAAATCTTTAAATAAGTCTGATGAAGGAGATGGTGCGGCCGGTGGCAAGGCCTTCGCGGCGGGCGGAGTAGAAGTCGGGGTCGGTGTAGGTGTCGATGCCGCAGACCTGGATGTTGGCGCTGGGGACGCCGGCCTCCTCGAGGAGCCAGCGGTTGGCTTTGAAGAGGTCGAGGTGGTGTCCGTGGGACATGGGCTCGCCGGGGCGGCCCGGGCTGAAGTACCAGATGTCCTCGAGCGGGAAACCCTGCTCTTTGAAGAACTGGACCACCTCTTCGCCGACCTGGAAACTGGCGGGACCGATGGCCGGACCGATGGCGATCCGCAGCTCCTCGGGGCGGCTTCCGAAACGCTGTTTCATCTCGAAGAGGACCTTCTGCGAAATGCGCTGGATGGTCCCCTTCCAGCCGGAATGGACGGCCGCCACGACCCGCCGCTGGGCGTTGTAGATGAGGATGGGAACGCAGTCCGCCGTGTGCACGCCCACGGCGACGCCGGGCAGGGCGGTCATCAGGGCGTCGTAGCCGTTGAGCTCCTCCTTGCTCTTCCCGGGGCGGTCCACCATCGCCACGCGGAAGCCGTGGACCTGGTGCGCCTCGATGACGGGATACGGCAACACGCAGTCGCGGCGGGTGGAAAATGCCTCGACTCCGGGACCGAGATCATAACGGAGAAGTGTTTCGGCTGTGGTCATAGCAGGAGCAAATATACATTTTTTTCATAAAAATGTGCTTTTGGCGCCAGCGGGGGCCATTTTTCTGCAAAAACAGTCATTTCGGGCGGAAAAGCGCCCATCCGGGAAAATGCAAATCTGCGTGGATCAGCAGGTTGACAGGCGGCAAAACACTTTTGTTACAAAGAAATACCCCCTTCCGGAGCCCCAAAATAGGCCGAAAGGGGGTTAACTTCTTTGTTTTGTCCGCTGATCCTGAACCGCTTGAATAAAAAACGGCCGCGGACAAAAAAAATCAAAATCTTTTCAACAATTTTTGAACAATCCTCCGCCGGATCAGAGATCGAAGGGGATTTCGCCCACCAGGAAGGGCTGGACCTGCCCGGTGAGGAAGACCCGCTCCCCTGCCAGCCGGACCCCGACCGAGCCGCCGCGGGCGGAAATCTGCCGGGCGCGGAAGACGGTCTTGCCGAGAATGGAAGCCCAGACCGGGGCGAGGTAGGTGTGGGCGCGGCCGGTGACCGGATCCTCGGGGACGTCCACCTTGGGATAGAAGCAGCGGGAGACGAAATCGTACGCCTCGGAGGGAGTCGTGAGGATGAGTCCCAGGCCGGGCACGCGCTTAATCAAGTCGGCATCGGGCCGGAAGGCGCGCAGGGCTTCCTCGCTCTCCACCAGGGCCACGGTGTCTCCCCCGTCGTACCAGGCCTCGAGCGCGAGTCCGGAAGTGGCCTCCAGCAGCGCGGGCGTGAGGGGCACGGGGCGCACTTTCCCCTTCGGGAAATCCATCGTGAAGCCGTCATGCCCGGCGCGGACGATGAGTTCGCCGCTGAGGGTGCTGAAATGCATCTCCCCCACCCCCGGGTCGGCATAGCGGTGCAGGACGAAGGCGGTGGCGAGGGTGGCGTGGCCGCAGAGGTCCACCTCTCCCCCGGGGGTGAACCATTTCAGGTCGTAGTGCCCGGGACCCGTCCGGACCACGAAGGCGGTCTCGGAGTAGTTGTTCTCGATGGCGATCTGATGCATCAGTTCCACCGGCGGCATCTGCCGGCACGGCAGGACCCCGGCGGGGTTGCCCGTGAAGAGCTTTTCAGCGAAGGCATCCACAACATAAAGATTCATAACCGAAAGAATATTAGCGGGTTAATCGGAGCACCGTCACGCCGCTGATGCGGCGGTTGGCCTGCAGGTAGGCGTCCAGGGAGCGGGGCTCCACGATGACCTCGCCGGCAGCGGAAGATGCGTGGATGAAGCCCAGCGGAGCGCCTTCCCGTTCGCGGTAAGCGATGACCACGTGGGAGTAGTCCAGTCCCTCGATGGACGTGGAGAAACAGAGGATGTCCCCGCTGCGGATCTGTCCCTCGGCCGTGGCAAGCCGCTCCCGGGGAAGGTAGCGGCGCGGCAGCCGGGAGACCTCCTGCTCCACGGCGGCGATGCGTTCCCGCATCCGCTGCGCGGAAGGCGATTCGCCTTTGAGCGGGGCGTAGCTGTCCGGATGCGCGGTCATGAAGTTGACGGGACGGGTGTCGGGGATGCCCCCGAGGCGCTCGGTGATGTCTTCGAACAGGCCCTCGCGCACGCCCTGGGCGATCCATTCGGTGGTGTAGTGCAGGCGCGAGGCGTAGCCGTCGGGGATGCCCCCGCGGTAGCGCGATGCCCGCAGGGTCCGGGCCAGGTCTTCGAAGGTAGCCCCGGAGCCGCAGCGCTGCACGGTCTGCACGAGCCCCAGGCAGGTCTCGGCGAAGAGGATGCAGTCGGTGCGGGTGAGGTAGATGCGCAGGCGTTCTTCGCGGCCCTCCTGGGTGCCGGAAACGTATTTCTGGCCGAGCAGGCGGCGGGCGGCGCGGACCATCAGGTCGGCGCCGGACGTGGAGGCCGGCCGGGCCCCGAGCTCCTGCAGCACCAATTTCGCCAGGGCGATATCCTCGGCGGTGCTGCTATAAAGCTGCGTTTCAACGGGTTGCGCCGTCGCGGAAAGGCTCAGCAGGAGCCCCGCGAACAGCGTCAGGAGAGCCCTCTGCAGCCTATTGCTGCTGGCGGGCGCGAAGGATGCGGCGGACATTGTCTTTGAGGATTTGGACGGCGGGGTCGGCCATGTTGCCGTGGGTGAAACCATCCAGTTCGTAGATGGTGGCGTCGGGGTGTCCGACCATCTGGAAGAGGCGCCAGAAATAGGCCGTCTCCTCGTAGCGGCCGTAGAGCTCGAGGTTGCGGTCGCCGCTGATGATTACGATGGGCGGGGCGTCCTTGCGCACGTGGGCCAGCGGGGCGTATTCATCGATGAGGGGCTGGTACGGGGTCATCCCGATGGTCTGGCGGTAGTTGTAGTGGCTGAGCACCTGGCCGCTGAAGGGAATGAGACCGGCCACGCGGTCGGCGTCGATGCCGTATTTCGCGAGCCAGCGTTTGTCCAGGCCCAGCAAATCGATGAGGTAGCCGCCGGCGGAGTGCCCGGAGAGGAAGATCTTGTCCGGGGAGCCGCCGTAGCGGGCCACGTTGTCGAAGGCCCAGGCCACGGCCGCCGCGGCGTCGTCGATGCAGTTGGCGATGGTGCCCTTGGGGATGAGGCGGTAGTTCGCGGAGACGACCACGTAGTTGCTCTCCTTGAGGTCGCGGGGGATGGAGGTTTTCTCTCCCCCGGTCAGGCCGCCGCCGTGGAACCAGACCACGACGGGCAGGTCCCTGGCGTCTTCCGGGGCATAGACATCGAGCTTGCAGCGTTCCTGCAGATAGGCGTCGGTGGCGGAGGAAGCATACTGGATGTCTTTGGCCACCTGGGCTGAAGCGATGCTGCAGATAACAAGCAGCAGAATGGTAACGGTTAATAGTTTGCGGTGCATATTGGTTTTATTTGATCAAGGCTTTTCCGGCGCGGCCGTCGATGCAGATCTGCAGCTCCCGGTCGAAGTGCACGAGGCGCAGGTACGTGGTCTCGAACTCGGCGCTCATCGCGTCGAGCCGGGCCGCGTCGAAGCATTCGCCCGGACGGGCGAAGGGGTTCACGTTGACGTAGCCGGCGTTGAAGGAGGTGAGGTTCTGGAAGAAGTGGGTGCCCTGGCTGGGGTCCACCCGGAAGTGGTCCAGGCAGCACTCCACGATGGCGCGGGCTTCGGAGATGTCGCCCCACTGGACGGGGACGCCCAGCGAGGGGATGCTGCTCCCCCAGCGGCCGTAGCCCACGAGCACGAAGTTGCGGCCCTCGGTGCGCATCCGCGCATTGAGCGCCTTGAGCTCGGCGGCCATCTCCCGGGTCTTGAGGGTGTCGAACGCCTCTTCGCGCAGGTAGATGATGTCGCGCACGCCGCTGATCCAGCCCGGGCCGATGGCGCTTTCGGAACTGATCAGAGGGTCGGAGCAGTCCACGGTGTTCCAGTCCACCTCGGCGCCCAGGCCGTCCACCGAGATGGGCCGCACCTGCAGGACGTTGAAGATGGCGAGCGCCTCGGGGCCGCGGTCCAAGTTGGCCGCATACTCGATCTCCACACCGCATTTAACCTCCCGCTGCATGATCTCGAGCAGGACGTTCAGGATGTCCGCGAGCGGGAAGGTGTTGTATTTAAGGATGTGCGCGAAGGTCACGAATTTCGGGCCGTTCGGGGCCGGAGAATCCACGATGCGCATGTTCTCGTAGTCATAGGTGGAGACCACCCGGGCGAAGTTGCGGAAGGAGCCGCATTCGGTGATGGGGATGCGGTCGAGGTTGACCCCGTCGTCGACGGAAGTCTTGAATTTGTCCGGCTGGAGGCTGAGGGCGTACATCGCCTGCTGGGTCTCCGTCATCGTCAGCTCGGGCGTGGAGGTCTGCAGGACGTTGCGCGGATAGCGCGGGGAGAAGCGGAGGACCTGGTCGCCGTCCACGACGGCCTTGCCCAGGCCGAAGGCCACTTTCGCGACGCCGTCTTCCGGGGTCTCGTAGCCGATGGGATAGAAGTTGACGCTGCGGGCCACGCCGGAGAAGGTCGGGAAGTAGTAGCCGCGGTCTTCGCTGCCGCAGACTTCCTGCAGGACGATGGCCATTTTCTCTTCGGAGATGACGTTGGCCGTGGCGGTGATGTAGCCTCTTGAGGAAGCGTAGTAGACCGAGGCATAGACGCTCTTGATGGCCTTCGACAGGAGGCGGAGCTCCTGGTCCTCATTCTCCGTGTGCGGGATCATATAGGTCGAATAGACGCCCGCAAACGGCTGGTAGTAAGAGTCTTCGAGCTTGGAGGAGGAGCGCACGGCAAGGGGCTTGCGGACGTGGCGGATGAAAATGCGCAGGGCGTCCATGAGCTCCTGCGGGAGGGTGGAGGCCACGAATTCGGAGAGGATCTCGGCGTCGGTGAGGTCGGCGTTGATCACGTATTGGAGGCCGTTCTCCTTGATGAAGCGGTCGAAGTATTCGGTGGTGACGACCAGGGTCCGCGGCACGAGGACGCGCACGTCTTCCCATTTGTCGTAGAGGTCGTATTTCTGCAGGATGTGGTTCAGGAACGCCAGGCCGCGGGCCTTGCCGCCCAGCGAGCCCTTGCCCAGGCGGGCGAACCAGATGGCGTCGTTGTAGGTCTCGGGGTCGAAGCGGGCCACGACGCCGAGGCCCTGGCTGATGCGGTAGTCGCGGATCATCCGGAGGTTCATCTCGCGGATGTGGGCGACGTCGTCGTCGGAGTGGACGCGGATGGGGCGGAAGAGGTCGCCGATGGAGAAGATACCCCGGCCGTAGAGCCAGCGGGAGATGTAGTTCTTCTCGGCGAGGACGCGCAGGGACCGGTCGGACATCGTGGCCACGACCTGCTCGAATTCGTAGAGGTTCTTGGCGCGGGCGGTTTCCAGGCCGGTGTCGGGGTCGGTCACGATGAAGTCGCCGAAGCCGAATTCGCGGCCGATGTATTCGGAGACGTCGTGGGTGAGGGTCTTGGAACTTTTGCGGGCGAAGCCGACGCCGAGCTGCTCGGCCACGGCGCGCATGCTGGCCTGCGAGGATTGCATCAGGAAGGGCATCGTGGGGTTCTCGCCGCGGACGAGCCGGCAGAGGTCGATGCCCGCGTCGATTTTCTCCATCTCGGGCTTGTCGCCTTTGTGGATGACGAAGCCGATGTCGGAGATGATGCCGATGATGTTGTGCTTGTATTTCTGGTAGTAGTCGTAGGCCTCGTCGTAGCAGGTGGCCATCAGGATCTTGGGGCGGGCGCGCTTGCGCAGGAACTGCTGTTCTTCGTTGAGCGCGTCGCGGACGGCGGCGCTGTTCTGCTGCAGGACGAGTTTGTAGAGGAGCGGGAGGTAGGTGGAATAGTAGCGCACGGAGTCTTCGACCAGCAGGATGACGCGGGCGCCCATCTCCAGGCAGTCGTGCTCGGCGTTGAGCTTGTCTTCGAGGAGCTTGATGATGGCGATGAGCACGTCCGTGGAATTGTTCCAGCAGAAGACGTAGTCGATGCCGGCGTGGTCGCGCTCGACGATGTGGCGGTAGATTTCCTTCGAGAAGGAGGAGAGCAAGACGATCGGGGTGTCGGGCAAGAGCTCCTTGGCCTGGCTCGAGAAGCCGAACACGTCGAGTTTCCCGACGTTGTACATCGTGATGATGAGGTCGAAGTGCTTGTCCTCCTTGAGCACCTCCAGGGCGTCCAGCGTAGATTCTGCGCGGACGATGCTGGGCGGGTTGCTCAGGTTGAGCTCCGAGTAGTCCTGTGTGATCTGGGCTTCGATGTGCCCGTCCTCCTCAAGGGAGAAGCTGTCATAGTTGTTGCAAACCAGGAGGATTCGGCGAATCCTCCTGGTCATCAATCGAGTATAATCCGTGTTGTTGCTCATATTCGGTTAAACCAATCCCTGGTCCACCATCGCGTTGGCCACCTTGATGAAGCCGGCGATGTTGGCACCCTTGACGTAATTGATGTAGCCGTCGGGCTCCGTGCCGTACTTGAGGCAGGCGGCGTGGATGTCCGACATGATACGGTGCAGGTGCTGGTCCACTTCCTCGCGGGTCCATTTCTGGCGGATGGAGTTCTGGGTCATCTCCAGACCGGAGGTCGCCACGCCGCCGGCGTTGGACGCCTTGCCCGGCGAGTAAAGCATCTTATTGGACTGGAAGATGGCGATGGCCTCGGGGGTGGAAGGCATGTTGGCGCCTTCGACGACGCACCAGCAGCCGCCCTTGACCAGGTTCTCGGCATCGGCCTTCTCGATCTCGTTCTGCGTGGCGCACGGGAGGGCGATGTCGCAGGCGATGCGCCAGGGACGCTCGCCCGGGTAATAGGTGGCCTGGGGATATTTGGTGGCGTATTCTTTGATACGGCCACGGCGGATGTTCTTGAGTTCGAGCACGTAGCGGAGCTTCTCTTCATCCAGTCCTTCAGGGTCGTGGACGAAGCCGTCGGAGTCGGACAGGGTCACGACCTTGGCGCCCAGCTGCATGGCTTTCTGGGCGGCGTACTGGGCCACGTTGCCGGCGCCGGAGATGACGACGGTCTTGCCCTCGAAGGTTTCGTTGCGGGTCGCCAGCATTTCCTGGGCGAAGTAGCAGACGCCGTAGCCGGTGGCCTCGGTGCGCAGCAGGCTGCCGCCCCAGGCGACGCCCTTGCCGGTGAGGGTGCCGGTGAATTCGTCGCGCAGGCGCTTGTACTGGCCGAACATGAAGCCGATTTCGCGGCCGCCGACGCCGATGTCACCGGCGGGAACGTCGGTGTCGGCGCCGATGTAGCGCTGGAGTTCGGTCATGAAACTCTGGCAGAAGCGCATCACTTCGGCGTCGGATTTCCCTCTCGGGTTGAAATCGGAACCGCCTTTGCCGCCGCCCATCGGAAGGGTGGTGAGGGAGTTCTTGAAGGTTTGCTCGAAAGCAAGGAATTTCAGGATGCTGAGGTTGACGCTGGCGTGGAAACGAATGCCGCCCTTGTAGGGACCGAGGGCGCTGTTCATCTGGACGCGATAGCCGCGATTGATGTGGATTTCGCCTTTGTCGTCGGTCCAGGGGACGCGGAACATGATGACCCGCTCCGGCTCGACCATTCGCTCAAGGATCTTGAGATCCATCAGGTAAGGATAAGAGGTGACATAAGGTGCTACACTTTCCACCACCTCCCGGACAGCCTGGTGAAATTCTTTTTCGCCAGGATTGCGTGCGATCAGTTCATCCATGAACCGGTCGACGTAGTTCTGTGTGAATTTGTCCATAATGAGGGAATTTAACTAACCGGATTCAAATATAATAAAAAAACTGAAAACCACGCGCGTGCGAGCAGATTTTTCGCACGCGCCCCGGGCGGACGCTGAATTTTTGTCAGGGGTTTGTGACAAAATGTCTTGATTTTCAGGGAGTTATGGGGTAAAGTGGGACATTTTGGCGCAAAATGGCAAGTGGTCTGGGGATTGTATTCTTCTAAGGCGTCACCGCACGATGCGGGACAAGAAAAAAAAGTTAAACAACATTAAAGTATAGGAGATTTGATTATGTATCCAGTTAGAAGAAACCAGGCTTGGATTCCGAGCATTTTCGGAGACCTGTTCGATGATTTCGCCGTGATGCCTGCCAAGCAGTTCGCATCCCCCGCCGTCAACATCAAAGAGACCGACCACGCTTTCGAGATCGAGATCGCGGCCCCGGGCATGACCAAGGAAGACTTCTCCATCCGTGTCGACAACGACGAGGAACTGGTCATCGCTCTCGAGAAGAAGAACGAGCGCAAAGATGAGAAGAAGAACGAGAATTACCTCCGCCGCGAGTTCTCCTACACGTCCTACCACCAGGCATTCACCCTGCCTGAGAACATCGACGTCGAGAACATCAAGGCCGGTATGAACAACGGCGTCCTCGGCATCGTGCTGCCCAAGAAGACCCCGGAGAAGCAGATTCCGGCTTCCCGCCAAATCGCGATCGAGTAACGCGCGCTCCCGCCCGCTGTTTCCAAAGCGGCCGCCGCTGTGGGTACATTCCCCGCAGTGGCGGCTCTTTTATTTCCGCTCGAAGAGGATGGAGACGATGGCGCAGAGGCCCATCAGGAAAGGATAGTAGAGGTGCGGAATGATGGCGGCCGGGGAGATGGCCGCCAGGCCCGAGGCCATCAGCAGCTGGGCGCCGTACGGGATGAGGCCCTGCACCAGGCAGGAGAAGGTATCCAGGAGGCTGGCGGTCTTTTTCGGCGACACGCCGAAGCGCTCCGCGATGTCGTGCGCGATGCCGCCCGTGGTGATGATGGCCACGGTGTTGTTGGCGGTGCAGAGGTTCGCCAGGCTCACGATGCCGGCGATGGCCGCCTCGGCGCCCTTCTTTCCGCGGATCCCGCGGGAGAGACCGGAGATGATGAGGTCCAGTCCCCCGCCGGAGCGGATGAGTTCCAGCAGGCCGCCGGCGAGCAGGGTGACGATGATCAGGTCGGACATCCCCGAGATGCCCGTGCCCACGGCACCCAGCCAGCCTACCCAGTCGAGGCTGCCGGTCACGAAGCCGAGCACGGTGGCGGCGACGATGCCGGCGGACAGCACCAGGGTGACGTTGAGCCCGCACAGGGCGAGCACGATGATGAGCAGATACGGGAGCACGAGATACCATTGCGCGGCGCTGTGGACGGGGGCCTCGGCCACCTGTCCGCCGCGGATGAAGTAGATGACCGCGACGGCCACGAAGGCCGGGAGCACGATGCGCAGGTTCGCGCGGAACTTGTCGCGCATCTCGCAGCCGGCCGCCCGGGTGGCGGCGATGGTGGTGTCGGAGATGAAAGAGAGGTTGTCGCCGAAGAAGGAGCCGCCCACGATGATGGCGACCATATACGGCACCGGGAAGCCGCATTGCTCGGCGATCCCGGCGGCGATCGGCACCAGGGCCACGATCGTGCCCACGCTCGTGCCCATCGCCATCGAGATGAAGCAGGCGGTCACGAACAGCCCGGCGAGCAGCCAGCGCGCCGGCACCACGGAGAGCATCATCGACACGGTGGCGTCCACGGCGCCGATGCTGCGTGCGATCTCGGCGAAGGCCCCCGCCAGCAGGAAGATCCAGATCATCAGCAGGACGTTGGGATGCCCTGCTCCGCGGGAGAATGCGGCCAGGCGTTCGGTCAGCGGGCCCCGCGCGACAGCCACGGCATAGACCCCCGCCACCAGGAACGCGGCGGATACGGGGACTTTGTAGAAGTCGCCCGCCACCAGCGAGGAGACGAGGTAAACGAGCAGGAAAACCGCCAGTGGGCTGATGGCCAGGAGGCCTCGGGACACACTACCTTTCACCTTTTTACATTTTTTAGGAATGCAAATATAAATAAAATCCGTATCTTCGTTTCATTAACCACCGATTGATATGAACAAAATGATCTCCATCCTGCTTACGGCTTCGCTGGCCGCCTGTGCCCAAACTCCCGAGTCCCCCTACCCCGTCGTGAAGTTCAACCAAGACGGCGGCGCCAAGGCGGACGCCGTCTCCGTGTCGATGATTCACCACGGCTCCATCGCCCTTGCCTACAAGAATTTCCAGATCCAGGTCGATCCCGTCGCCAAGATGGGCGGGAGCGAGGTTGATTATTCGTCTTTCCCGAAGGCGGATCTCATCCTGGTGACCCACGACCACGGCGACCACCTCGATCCCGGCGCCATCGAGCTGCTGTCCAAGGACGGCACCCGGGTGATCCTCAACACTTCCAGCCAGCAGAAGCTCGGCCGCGGGGAGGTCCTCGCGAACGGAGAGAGCGTGGAGGTCGGGCCGGTGAAGGTCCTCGCCGTGCCGGCGTATAACAATACCGAAGGGCATCTGCAGTTCCACCCGAAGGGGCAGAACAATGGGTATATCCTGGAATTCAACGGGCTGCGGATCTATGTGTCCGGCGATACGGAGGACATCGAGGAGATGGCCAGTTTCGCGCCCATCGACGTGGCCTTCCTGTCGGCGAACCAGCCGTACACGATGACCGTGGAGCAGTGTGTGCGTGCCGCCAAGGCGCTCAAGCCGCGCACCCTCGTGCCTTATCATCTTTCGAATACGGACGTGCAGGCGATCAAAGACGGTCTGGCGGATACCGGGATTGAGGTGCTGCTGTTCGAAGAACTGCGCTAAGCGCTCCCCTGTCTTGATGCTATGAAAACAGGTTTGATCGTTGCGATGGCCTCGGAGTACGAGGCGCTGCGCCGGGCCGGGGTGAGCGGCGTGGTAAAGTCCGGCATCGGCAAGGCGGACGCCGCCCGCGCCACCACGGAGATGATCCTGCGGGACCGTCCCGATTGCATTATTAATTCGGGCTGCGCCGGCGCCGTGGCCCCCGGGCTGCGGATGTTCGATATCGTCGTGGGGGCGCAGACCGCCTACCACGATGTGTGGTGCGGAGACGGGAGCGTCCCGGGGCAGATCCAGGGGCTCCCGCAGCGTTTCGACGCCGATCCCGCGCTGCTGCGCACCGCACTCTCCCTCCAGGCCGCGCGACCGCTGCACAGCGGGCTCATCTGCACCGGGGATCAGTTCCTCACCACCCCCGAGGACGATGCCCGCGTACTGGGGATCTATCCCGACGCGCTGGCCTGCGATATGGAGTCCGCGGCCATCGCCCAGGTGTGCCGGCACTACGGGGTGCCGTTCCTGAGTTTCCGGCTGATCAGCGATTCGCACGATTCGCATGCGGAGGCGGAGGCTTCCTACCGGGATTTCTGGGAGCGGATCGCGGATGATTCTTTCTCTTTCCTGAAATTGTTGATCGACAAGTTATGATGGACGACGCGAGTTCTGGCGGGCCTGGGGGCCTTGGGGTGCCGTCCCGGGCCGAACTGGCCGCCGATTTCTTTTTGCAAGGTTATAATTGCGGCCAGGCCGTCGTGCTGGCCTTTGCGGATCGCTATGGGCTGTCCCGCGAGGAGGCGGCGCGGATCGCCGGGGCATTCGGCGGCGGGATCGGGCGCCAGCGCCTGACCTGCGGGGCCGTGCTCGGGATGAGCGTGCTGGCGGGCTTCGAGGAAGGCGCCGTCGATCCGGCCGACAAAGCGGCACAGAAGCGTTGCTACGAGCTGGTCCGGGAGCTCTGCGAGGGGTTCAAGGAGCAATATGGCTCGACCGTCTGCGCCGAGATCCTGGGGCTTCCGGGTTATGTGAAGTCGGAAGGGCCCGCCCAGCACCTGCCGGTCCCCGAGGCCTTCCGCGCCCGTCCCTGCGCCCTCAAAGTCCAGATTGCCGCCGCCCTCTTCGACCGCTGCCTCCGGGACAAAACCCGCGGGACGGAGCCAGGTGCGGGTGCCGCCGGGCCGGGAACGGGGACGGGTGCCCAGCGGGTGTTGGGCCCCGGCGCGCACCCCGACGTCCCGCCCCCTCCCCCCGACCTCACCGCCTGACCGCCCCCCAACCACCACTTTCCACTCCGCTGGGGTGCGCCAGAGCCCGATAGAGATCGGGCCGAAGCACCGGCGGCGAAAGCCCTGGGTTCAGCGGCAGAAACCGGGAAGAAGCGGCAGAAACCGGGAGGAAGCGGCAGCGGCGAGGGGCCGGGACTCAGTGGACGGAGCGGCCGAGGTGGGGGCGGCGGCCGGAGAAGATGCGCTGCGGGAGTTCCATCGCGAGGATGATGCCGAGGACGATGGCGACGGCGGCTTTGGCGGCGCCGAAGCCGGTGCTGAGGGCGAGAGACAGTTGGGCGGAGACGAAGTAGTAGGTGCACCAGAAGATGCCGGCGCCGGGCACGAGCGGGAAGATACCGCAGAGCAGGAAGACCTGGGCGGGGCATTTTTGCCGCACGGCAAAGATGCGCGAGAGAATGCAGACCAGCACCGAGGAGAGGATGATGGACACAGCGGGGCCGAAGCCGGCGTAGCGCACCAGCACGAGATAGAGGCACCAGCCGACGGCGCCGACCAGTCCGGCCGTGGCGTATTGCGCCCGGGGCACGCCGAAGAGGGCGGCGAAGGCAAAGGTGCCGACGAAGGCCGCCGCGGTCTGGACTGCCAGGCTGAAGGTCTGAGGGCTCACGCTCATCCCCTGCAGAGCAATCATCCCGCCGTTGGCCCAGCCGTCCACCAAGAAGCTGAACGACACGCCGAGCGCGATGCAGAAGAAGCCCAGCATGGCGTCGGTCAGGCGTGTCAGGCCGGCGATGTAGTCGGAGTTGGCGAGGTCCCGCACGCCGTTGACGAAGGGCACGCCGGGGATCAACGGCATGATGGAACCGATGATCATATTGCTCAGGCTTTCGCCGAAACCGATCCTGTAGAAGAAGAGGCACAAGAGCGTGGCGAGCAGCGCGTTGCACACCCCGCCAACAATCTTGGAAAGGAAGCGGGAACTCACCAGGAGAATGAAAGCATAGAGCAGGGCGCCCACCGTGAAGGCGGCCGCGCAGTCCATCCAGCCGCCGCCGAACACGACGCAGAATCCGGCCGCGCCGAGGGCCGAGGCGAGGACCTGTTCCCAGACCGGCTTCGGGGGCGCATTGCGGATGATGCGCAGGCGCTCGCGGGCCTGCTCGAGGGTGCAGAGGTCGAAGTGGATATCGTAGCTGAGGCGGTTGACCGCCACCACCTTGGAGAGCTGGATGGCGCGCAGGGGGATGAATTCCACGTTGGCATAGGTCTCGGCCTGGGCGCCGGACTTGCGCAGTTTATCCATCGTCCCGGTGGTGAAAATGCCGTTGCTGAGCACGAAGAAATTGCTCGAATCCACGCCGTAATGCGTGGCGATGCGGGACATGATGTCCTCGACCCGGGAGATCTCCGCGCCGTTCTCCAAGAGGATGTGGCCCGCCTCGGCGGCCACTTCAAGCACTTCGGACAAGCGTCCGTCCTGTCGTTGTTCTTCCATTGTGTGCAAAGATACAATAATTGGTTTGTTTATCTCGCTTTTTTTTCCTACTTTCGAATGCTAATCACACCCGCAACCAATTCAAACCTCTATTATGAAACCGTTATTCAAATCTGCACTTCTCACCTTTGCGGCGACGATCTGCCTGGCCTCCCCGCTCCTTGCACAACAGCAGCGCCCGGCCCAGCGCCCCGACCCCGCCGCCCAGGTACAGGAAGTCATCGACCGTATCTTCAACTACATCGACGGCTGCACCCCCGTGGCCGTGGTGGACGGAGACGGCAAAGTCCTGCGCGACTACAAGAAAATCGACGAGCGGAGCTCCCTGCAGCGCGGCGATTTCGGCATCAACACCTACGAGTGGGGCGTGACCTACTCCGGCCTGCTGCTCGCCAGCGAGGTCACCGGCGATGCCAAATACAAGAAGTATGTCTATGACCGGCTCAAACTCCTCGGCGAGATCTATCCCTATGTCAAGGAGTACTACGACGCGACCGGCTACCAGATGCGCCTGGGCCCGCTGGAGAAGCCCAAGTGGCTGGACGACTGCGGTTCGATGACCGCGGCGATGATCAAGGCCACCCTCGCCGACCCGGCCCAGAGCCGTGCCTTCCGCGCCCTGCTCGACAACTGGTTCGAGTTCGTGATGTATGAGGAGTACCGCCTCGGCGACGGGATCCTGGCCCGCAACCGGCCGACCACCAATTCCGTGTGGCTGGACGACATGTACATGGGCATCACCCCGATCGCCTACCGCGGCCGGCTGAGCCAGGCCGAGCGCGGCGACCTCACCCAGAAATACTACAACGAGGCCATCAACCAGGTCCTCCTCTTCAAGAAATACCTCTGGGTCCCCGAGAAGAATCTCTACCGCCACGGCTGGATCGAGGGTATGGCAGAGCATCCAGATTACCACTGGGCCCGCTGCAACGGCTGGGCCGTCCTGACGATGTGCGACGTACTCGACGTCGTGCCGGAGAGCACCCAGGGCTGGACCGAGGTCCGCGACCTGCTGGTCAGCCTGCTGCGCGGCATCGCCCAGTACCAGTCCCCCGAGGGCACCTGGCACCAGCTCATCAACAACACCGAATCCTACCTGGAGACCAGCGCCAGCGCCATGTTCGTGTACGGCTATGCCCACGCGATCAACAAGGGCTGGCTCGACCGCACGGCCTACCAGGACATCGCCCGTTCCGGCTGGGCCGGCGTGGCGAAGCAGGTCAACGAGAAGGGCCAGGTGGAGAATACCTGCACGGGCACCGGCCTGGGCTGGACCAACACCTTCTACATGAGCCGCCCGGTGAGCGTGTTCGCGGCCCACGGCTACGGCCCGGTGCTGCTGGCCGCCTGCGAGCTGCTCAAGATGTACAAGACCCCCGCCGCCCCGGCCGCTCCGGGCGCGCAGGGCGCATTCCCCGGCATGGGCCGGCGTCGCGATGAAAGCAAGCCGATGGTCTTCCTCGCAGGTGATTCGACCTGCAAGAACGGCCAGGGCACCGGCACCCTCGGCCAGTGGGGCTGGGGCAGCTTTTTCGCCGAATACCTGACCGACGCTGTGAGCGTCGAGAACGACGCCGTGGGCGGCCTGAGCAGCCGCACTTTCTACGAGGGCACCCAGTGGCCCCTGATCCGGGACAATGTCCGCAAGGGTGACATCGTGATCATCCAGTTCGGCCACAACGACATGGCTCCCCTCGGCACGGGCCGTGCCCGCGGCACCCTCGAAGGCACCGGCGACAAGCCGCAGAACGTGGTAATGGAGCGCAACGGCGCCCACCAGGATGTCTATTCCTACGGCCACTATGTCCGGATGATGGTCCGCCAGGCCAAGATGCGCGGGGCCATTCCCATCGTGGTCTCCCCTACACCGCAGAACAACTGGACCGGCGAGAAGAAGATCCGGCGCTTCACCGACACCTTCAACGCCTGGTGCCGCCAGGTGGCCCAGGAGGAAGGCGTGACCTTCATCGATTTCAACGACATCTGCGCCGCCGAATATGAGAACATGGGCCGCACCAAGGCCCAGCGGGACTACTTCGCCGACAGCGTCCACACCCGCGAAGCCGGCGCCCGCCTCTACTGCGAGGTCCTCGCAAAAGCCCTGAAAGACCAGAACACAGCCTTAGCCAAATATGTTAAATAGAAAACTCTTCGTCAGTATCGCCCTGGCAGCGGTGCTGTCTTTGTGCGCCTCGGCCGATCCCGCCATCAACAATATCGCCGGACGCAATGCCCGCTCCCTCGACGGGGTATGGAATGCCATCGTCGACCCCTACGAGAACGGATACTACAACTACCGGATGCAGCCGATGGCACCCGGGAGCACCTTCTTCGCGGACCTGCATTTCTATGCCAATCCGACCCGCCTGATCGAGTACGACTTCGACGCCGCCGGCACCCTCAACGTGCCCGGAGACTGGAACACCCAGCGCGAGAAGCTGTATTACTATGAGGGCACCGTCTGGTATCGCCGCCTCTTCGATGCGGCCCCGAAGCCGGACACCCGCTATTTCATCCATTTCGACGGGGCCAACTACGAGACCATCGCCGGCCTGAACGGCCGCATCCTCGGCAAGCACGTGGGCGGCTTCACGGCCTTTGATTTCGAGATTACGGACCAGATCCGCGCCGGAGAGAACTCGCTGGTGATCAAGGTGGACAACAAGCGCCACGCCGACGGCGTGCCCACCATCAACACCGACTGGTGGAACTACGGCGGCATCACCCGCAGCGTGCACCTGGTGGAGGTCCCGCAGACCTTCATCCGCGACTATGTCGTGCGCCTGAGCGCCGACCGCAATTCCATCGAGGGCTGGATCCAGCTGGACGGCCCGCAGACCGCCCAGACGGTCAAGGTGGAGGTGCCGGAGCTGAAACTGAGCGTCACGGCGCGCACCGGTGGCGACGGGCGGGCGAGCTTCATCGTTCCCCTGCCCCGCAAGTCCGGTATCCGGCTGTGGTGCCCCGAGGATCCGAAACTCTATGAGGTGGTCGTCTCCTCGGATACCGACCGCGTGACCGACAAGATCGGTTTCAAGACCGTGACCACGCAGGGCACCAAGATCCTGCTCAACGGCAAGGAGATCTTCCTCAAGGGCATTTCCATCCACGACGAGCGGCCGGGCGCCGCGGCGGGACGCGCCTTCAGCGCGGAGCACGCGCACACCACCCTCGGCTGGGCCAAGGAGATGGGCTGCAATTTCGTGCGCCTGGCGCACTATCCCCACAACGAGCAGATGGTCCGCGCGGCGGACGAAATGGGCATGCTGGTGTGGTCCGAGATCCCCGTGTACTGGACCATCGACTGGAACAGCGCGGAGACCTACGCCAACGCCGAGAATCAGCTCTGCGAGATGATTGCCCGCGACCACAACCGCGCCTGCATCATCATCTGGTCCGTAGCCAACGAGACCCCACGCTCCCCGGAGCGCCTCGCCTTCCTGGGCAAACTGATCAACAAGACCCGCGCCCTGGATCCCACGCGGCTCGTGTCCGCGGCGATGGAGAAGGATGAGACTTCCCCGGGCCAGCTCACCCTGGTTGACGAGCTGATGAACCTGACCGACCTGCTGAGTTTCAATCAGTATGTGGGCTGGTACGACGGGGCCGTCGAGAAATGCGACCGCGTCCAGTGGACCTTCCCGGTAGAGAAGCCGGTCATCCTCTCCGAGCTGGGCGGCGGTGCGAAGTACGGCCGCCACGGCAATCCGAACGAGCGCTTCACCGAGGAGTATCTGGTGCGTCTCTACGAGGCCAACATCCGGATGATGAAGAACATCCCCGGGCTTGCGGGCTGCACCCCGTGGATCTTGAAGGACTTCCGCTCCCCGCGCCGGGCTCTCGAAGGCATCCAGGATGACTTCAACCGCAAGGGTCTCCTGTCCGAGAAGGGCGAAAAGAAAGACGCATTCTACACCCTCCAGAGCTGGTATCAGTCTTTCTGATCGGATGGTCAGGCACCTGATATTCGACTTTGACGGCACGCTGGCCGACACCACTACGGGCATCGTTCTCTGCACGCAGCAGACGCTGCGGGAGATGGGCCTGCCGGTGGCGTCGGCCGAGCGTATCCGGGCCACCATCGGCCTCCCGCTGCGGGAGTGTTTCGAGCGCGGCACGGACACGCCGCCGGAGCGCCTGGACGAGGCGGTGGTGGTGTACCGCCGGCTTTTTCCCGGCATCGCCATCCCCCGCACGGTGCTCTACGAGGGAGTTCCGGGCACGCTCGCGGCGCTGCGCGAACGGGGTCTCACCCTGAGCATCGCCACCTCCCGCAGCGGCAAGACCCTGCGCGAACTGCTCGCCGTGCTGGGGATTGCGGAGCATTTCTCCTGCCTCGCCGCCACGGAGGAAGTGGTCCATCCCAAGCCTGCGCCCGACTTGGCCCTGCTCCTGCTGGAGCGGACAGGCTTCGGGGCGGCGGAGACCGTGGTCATCGGGGATACCATCTTCGATCTGGAAATGGGCCGGCGGGCGGGCTGCCGCACCGTCGGGGTCACCTTCGGCAACCAGGACCGTCCCCAGCTGGAGACGGCCTCCCCGGACTGGATCGTGGACCGTTTTCCGGATCTGCTGGACATCCTTGATGCATAAAAATTTGGATTTCCATTTTTATTTGATACCTTTGCGAAGAATGACGACGATCCGCGCATACCACCATCACCACCGAGTCTGACAGATCCGGTAGGTCGGTGCGTGTGTGACGCGACGCGATAGTGAGGCTTGCCGGTGTGTATCCGGCAAGTTTTTTTTGATTCCGGGGCAAGCCCGGAACGAGGACAAAAGTTAGTAGTAATTAATATGTTAAGATTAGCCATCCAATCCAAGGGCCGCCTCAACGAAGAGAGCACCGCTTTGTTGCGCGAGATCGGGATCGATATCGACGACAACCGCCGCAAATTCCTCTCCCAGGCCCCCAATTTCCCGCTGGAAGTCCTTTACCTGCGGGACGACGATATCCCGCAGGTCGTCGCGGCCGGCACAGCCGGTCTCGGCATCGTGGGACTTAACGAGGTCGAAGAGCAGGGACTCGACGTGCAGGTGGTCAGCAAGCTCGGGTTCGGCGCCTGCCGCCTCTCGCTGGCCGTTCCGCGCAGCGCGGACTACGACGGACCGCAGTGGTTCGCGGGCAAGCGCATCGCCACCTCCTACCCCAGGATCCTGCGCGCCTGGCTCGATGAAAAGGGGGTCCAGGCCCGGATCGAAGTGATCAAGGGATCCGTGGAGATCGCCCCGGCGGCCGACATCGCCGACGCCATTTTCGACATCGTCTCCTCTGGGGGCACGCTGGTGTCCAACGGGCTGCGCGAGGTCGAGCAGGTGTTCTGGTCCGAGGCCGTACTGATTTCCAGCGGCCGCCTGGACGCCGAGCAGCAGGGTCTGCTGGACGAACTGCTCTTCCGCATCAGCTCCGCCCAGATCAGCCGCCGCAAGAAATACATCCTGATGAACCTGCCGCAGAGCGCAGTGGAGGAGGCCACGCGCATCCTGCCCGCGATGCGCAGCCCCACCGTGATGCCGCTCGCCGCCGAGGGCTGGTGCTCAATGCACTCCGTGGTGGAAGAGGCCGAGCTCTGGGACAAGATCCGCCAGCTCAAGGCCATCGGCGCCGAGGGCATCCTGGTGCTGAATATTGATAAAATCATTCTATAGTCTATGGAGACCTTTCTGAATCCCGCCCGTGCGCAGTGGGACGCCCTCTGCCGGCGCCCCGCGAGCGAGAATCCCCTGGTCCGGGAGCGCGTGGAGAAGATCCTGCAGCGCGTCCGCGAGCAGGGCGACGAGGCCCTGCGCGCGCTATCGCTCGAGATCGAGGGCCGCGTGCTTGAGGCGTTCGAAGTCAGCCCGTCGGAGGTGGAGGCGGCCTGTGCGGCCGTCAGCGGGGAGGTGAAGGCGGCCGTCGCTGCGGCGGAGCGCAACATCCGCGCCTTCCACGAGGCCCAGATGCCGCGCGAGGTCAGCGTGGAGACGGCCCCCGGGGTGCGCTGCATCCAGCGGCCCGTGCCCATCGGCCGGGTAGGCCTTTATATCCCCGGGGGGACCGCTCCCCTCTTCTCCACCGTGCTGATGCTCGCCGTCCCGGCGAACATCGCCGGTTGCCCCGAGGTAGTGCTCTGCACCCCCGCCGGACCGGACGGCCGGGTCAATGCCGAAGTGCTCTACACCGCCTCTTATTGCGGGGTGCGGCGCATTTTCAAGCTGGGCGGCGCCCAGGCCGTCGCGGCGATGGCCTACGGCACGCAGAGCGTCCCGAAGGTAGACAAGATCTTCGGGCCCGGCAACCAGTATGTCACCACCGCCAAACAGCTGCTGTCCGCCGGGACGGTGGCCATCGATATGCCCGCCGGACCGTCCGAGGTGATGGTCGTGGCGGACGGCAGCACCCCGCCCGCCTTCGCCGCGGCCGACCTGCTTTCGCAGGCCGAGCACGGCCCGGACAGCCAGGTGATGCTGGTCTGCGACAGCGAGGCCGTGGCCGATGCCGTGGGCGCGGAAGTCGTGCGCCGGACGGCCGCTCTGCCCCGCGCGGACTTCGCGCTGAAAGCACTCGCCCGGAGCCGCTGCGTCGTCTTCTCCAACGAGGAAGACATTATCGCTTTCGCGGACGCGTATGCGCCCGAACACCTGATTATCGCCACCCGCGAACCGTGGCGCATCGCCGACCGGGTCACCGCGGCGGGCAGTGTGTTCGTGGGCGCCTGGACCCCGGAGAGCGCGGGCGACTACGCCTCCGGCACCAACCACACCCTGCCCACCTGCGGCTGGGCCCGCTCCTTCAGCGGGGTCAACCTGGAGAGTTTCTTCCGCCGGATGACCCTGCAGGAGATCAGCCCCGAGGGTTTGCGGGGCCTCGCGGGGACCATCGTCACGATGGCCCGCGCGGAGGGCCTGCAAGCCCACGCCGAAGCCGTCCTCATCCGTACCGCCTATGAAGGGAAATGACATTGAAGCGCTGGTGCGCCCCAATATCCGCACGCTCTGTCCCTACAGCACGGCGCGCGATGAATACACCGGTTCGCTGGGCATCTTCCTGGATGCCAACGAGAGCCCCTACCCCACGGGTTGGAACCGTTATCCCGACCCGCACCAGAAGGCCCTCAAAGCGCAGATTTCCACGCTGAAGGGCCTCCCGGCGGAGAACATTTTCCTGGGCAACGGCAGCGATGAGGCCATCGACCTCTGCTTCCGGGTGTTCTGCACTCCGGGGGTGGACAACGCCGTGGCCATCTCCCCCAGTTACGGGATGTACACCGTGGCCGCCGGGATCAACGATGTCGCGGTGCGCAGCGTGCCGCTCGGGCCGGGCTTCAGCCTGCCCGCCCGGGCCCTGCTGGACGCCGCCGACGCCCACAGCAAACTGCTCTTCCTCTGCAGTCCCAACAACCCCACGGGCAATGCCTTCGATCCCGCGGAACTGGAGGCGCTCGTGCGCGCGTTCCCCGGGATCGTGGTACTGGACGAGGCCTATGCCGACTTCAGCGCGAAGGGCAGTCTGCGGCAGAAGGTGCTTGAACTGCCCAACCTGATTGTGCTCCAGACCCTTTCCAAGGCCTATGGGCTCGCAGCGCTGCGGCTCGGAATGGCCTTTGCTTCCACGCGCATCATCTCACTGATGTCCCGGGTGAAATACCCCTACAACATCAACCAGGCGGCCCTGGATCAGGTTTCCCGGGCGCTCGCAAGCCCGGTGGACGGCTACGTCTCGGAGATCGTCTCCGAGCGGGCCCGGGTGGCCGCTGCCCTGCCGGCCTGGGGCTTTGTGCGCCGGGTGCATCCGAGCGATGCGAATTTCCTGCTGGTGCAGGTGGACGATGCGGATGCGCTCTATGCGCACTTGCTCGCCGACGGCATCATCGTGCGCAACCGCTCCCGCGTGCCGCTGTGCGCGGGCTGCCTGCGCATCACCATCGGACTTCCGTCCGAGAACGACAGACTCCTCCAATCTCTCGACCGATATGAAAAAGGCGATATTCATCGATAGGGACGGCACCCTGCTGCGCGAACCCGCCGACGAGCAGATCGACGCGCTCGAAAAAGTGGAATTCGTGCCCGGCGCGATCTCCGGCCTGCTGGCCCTGAAGGACCTGGGCTACGAGCTGGTAATGGCTTCCAACCAGGACGGCCTCGGAACCCCTTCTTTCCCGGAAGCGGATTTCCGGCCGGCACAGAACCTGCTCCTGAAAACGCTGGAAGGAGAGGGTGTCCATTTCGACGACATCCTGATCGACCCTTCCTTCCCGGAGGAGCATTCCCCGAACCGCAAGCCCGGAACGGGCATGTTCGGCAAGTATCTCGACGGCTCCTATGACCTAGGCGCCTGCTGGGTCATCGGGGACCGCGAGACGGACCGCCGGCTGGCGGAGAACCTGGGCGCACGGGCGCTGCTGGTCGGCGAACTGAGCTGGGCCCAGATCGCCGAGACCATCCGCAGCAGCGTGCGCAGCGCCACCGTGGAGCGCCGCAGCGCCGAGACGGACATCCGCGTGCGGGTGGACCTGGACGGACGCGGGCCCTCGGAGGTGAACACCGGGCTGAAGTTCTTCGACCACATGCTCACGCAGCTGATCACCCACGGCGGAATCGCCCTGGAGATCGCCTGCCGGGGCGACCTGGAGGTGGACGAGCACCACACCATCGAGGATGTGGGAATCGCCCTCGGGGAGGCCCTGCGGCAGGCCCTGGGCGACAAGCGGGGCATCGAGCGCTACGGTTTCGCCCTGCCGATGGACGAAAGCCGGGCGCTGGTGCTGCTGGATTTCGGCGGACGGAGCGAACTGGTCTGGGATGTGGTATTCACCCGGGAGTACGTGGGCGACGTGCCCACGGAGATGTTCAAGCATTTCTTCAAGTCCCTGTCTGATGCGATGCGTGCCAATCTGTATGTGCAGGCGCGCGGAGAGAATAATCACCACCTCGCGGAGGCGGTCTTCAAGGCGTTCGCCCGCTCGCTGAAGCAGGCGGTGCGGCGCAATGTGTTCAGTTACGACCTCCCTTCCAGCAAAGGCCTGCTATGATCGCCATCATCGACTACGACGCCGGCAACATCCGTTCGGTCGGCAATGCGCTGGAGCGCCTGGGGGCGGCGTACGAGCTGACCGCCGATCCCGCGCGCATCCTCGCGGCGGACAAGGTGATCCTGCCCGGCGTGGGCAATGCCGCCAAGGCGATGGAGAACCTGCGCGAACGGGGGCTCTGCCAGTTGGTCCGCGACCTGCGCCGCCCCGTGCTGGGGATCTGCGTGGGGATGCAGCTGATGTGCCGTGACTCTGAAGAGGGGCCCGTGGAGGGCCTGGGGATTTTCGATGCGCACGTGCGGCGCTTCGCCGAGGCGCCCGATATCAAGGTCCCGCATATGGGCTGGAATGCCCTGGGGAACCTGGACAGCAAGTTGTTCCGAGATGTGGACAGCGGGAGTTTCGTGTATTTCGTACACTCGTACTACGCCGGGCTGGGGCCCGATACCATTGCGACCTGCCGCCACGGCGGGACGCTGTTCAGCGCGGCGCTCAAGTATGAGAATTTCTATGGTACCCAGTTCCATCCCGAGAAGAGCGGCTCCGTGGGGGCGGCGATTCTCCGCAATTTCCTCGCCCTATGAGCCGGATCCGGATCATCCCCGCCATCGACCTGATCGAGGGGCGCTGCGTGCGCCTGACCCGCGGCGACTACGGCCGCAAGAAAATCTATGACGGCGATCCCGCCGAACTGGCCCGCGCCTATGCCGACTGCGGGGTGCGGCGCATCCACCTGGTGGACCTGGACGGGGCCCGGGAGGGTTCGCCGAAGAATCTGCGCACGCTGGAGGCCGTGGCCACGGCGGTGGACTGCGAGCTGGAATGGGGCGGCGGGATCGCAGATGCCGCCGCCCTGCACAGCGTCTTCGACGCAGGGGCTTCGCACGCCATCATCGGGAGCGTCGCGGCCCTGCATCCGGAGCGTTTCGAGGAATGGCTGAGCCGTTACGGGGCGAAGATGATCCTCGGAGCGGACGTGCGGGACGGCAAGATCGCCGTGCGGGGCTGGCAGGAGTCGGTGCCGCTCGGCATCGAGGCGCTCGTGGAGCGTTTCCTGCCGCTCGGGCTGCGGGAGTGCATTGTCACGGAAATTTCCCGGGACGGGATGCTCCAGGGGCCGGCCTCAGAGTTGTATGTCCGCCTGCAGCGGGCGTTCCCGGAGTTGCGCTTTACCGTGAGCGGAGGCGTGTCCGGGATGAGCGATATCCGCGCGCTCGACGCGCTTCATCTGCGCGCCGTCATCGTGGGCAAGGCCCTGTATGAGAATCGTATCACTTTGAAAGATATACTTTTATGGTCGCAAAGCGAATCATCCCCTGCCTCGATGTAAAAGACGGGCAGGTGGTCAAGGGGATCAATTTCGAGGGGCTGCGCGAGGTGGGCGATGCGGTGCAGATGGGCGTGCAGTATGCCCGCGACGGAGCCGACGAACTGGTCTATCTGGACATCAGCGCGTCCCGCGAGGGGCGGCGCACTTTCGTGGACCTGGTGCGGCGGATCGCGCTTGGGATCGATATTCCGTTCACCGTGGGCGGCGGAATCGGGACGGTCGAGGATGCGGCGCGGCTGCTGGATGCCGGAGCCGACAAGATTTCGGTCAACAGTGCGGCCATCGCCGATCCGTCGCTGATCGGGCGGATCGCGGCGCGGTACGGGAGCCAGTTCGTGGTGGTGGCGATCGATGCGCGCTGCCTCGGCGGGCGCTGGATGTGTACGACGCACGGGGGTTCGCGGCCGACGGAGCGGGAACTCTTCGCGTGGGCGCGGGAGGCGCAGGAACGGGGTGCGGGCGAAATCCTGTTTACGTCGATGGATCACGACGGAACGCGGGCGGGGTATGCGGATGCGGTGTATGCGCGGCTGGCGGAGGAGTTGAGTATTCCGGTGATTGCGTCGGGCGGGGCCGGGAGTATCGAGGATATCCGGCGGGTGTTGATCGAAGGGCGCGCGGATGCGGCCCTCGCCGCCAGCATCTTCCACTATGGCCAAATCCCCATCCCCGAACTCAAAACCGCCCTGAATAAAGCAGGAGTCAATGTCAGATTATAATTGTTTCCGGCAACCGGAGGCCAGGGCTTGCCGGAAACGTAAAACACTAGACAGTTAATATGCAATTCAGTGATTTTAAGTTGGATAAGACGGGGGACGGGTTGCTCCCGGTGATTGTGCAGGATGCGTGCACCCTGAAGGTGCTGATGCTGGGCTATATGAACGAGGAGGCCTTCGACAAGACCCTCCGGACGGGCCTCGTGACCTTCTGGTCCCGCACCCGCCGCGAGCTTTGGACCAAAGGTGAAACCAGCGGCAACTACCTCCACGTCGTACAGATGTGGCCCGACTGCGACGCCGACACCCTGCTGATTCAGGCCCGCCCCGACGGCCCCACCTGCCACCGAGGCACCCCCGCCTGCTTCGACACACCCACCGACGAAGGCTTCATCCGAACCCTCCAGGCCCTCATCCAGGACCGCCACGCCAAAATGCCGGACGGCTCCTACACCACCCGGCTCTTCATCAAAGGCCCCAAGAGCATCGGCAAGAAGGTCCTCGAAGAAGCCGGCGAAGCCGTCATCGAAGCCGTGGACGGCAAACGCGACCGCTTCATCTACGAAGCCTCCGACCTGCTGTACCACCTGCTCGTCCTCCTCGAGAGCCAGGACGTCAGCCTGGCCGACCTCGAGCGCGAACTCGCCCTGCGCCACCGCTAGTTCCGACAGAATGTCAGTTCGACCGCCTTGGACCGGATTTTGCGGGAAGGCGGGGCAACTTAATTCTGAAAGAAGATGGGAACTCTGAAATGGATTGTCGGGTTTCTCGGCTGGGTCTCCGGCGGACCGATCGGCGCGCTGATCGGCTTTCTGCTGGGCTCGGTCGTGGAGAGCGGCCTGGACACGATACGGCAGTTGGGCAGCGGCCAGGGCCGGGACGGCTACCCGGGCGGCGGATACACCGGGGGCGGCTATTCCGGCGGCTCACGGAGCAGCAGTTCGGGCGGATACACCGGCAGCAGCACCTACCAGCGCAGCGGCAGCCGCAGCTATACCACCACCGAACAGCGCAACAGCTTCCTGGTCAGCTTGTTGGTGCTCGCCTCGGCCGTCATCCGGGCCGACGGGCGCATTCTCCAGTCGGAGCTGAACTACGTGCGTGATTTCGTGCGGCGCAGCTTCGGGTCGGACGCTGAATCCGATGCGATGCGCATCCTGGACGAACTGAACCGCAAGGAGGTCAACATCTACTCGGTCGGCACGCAGATCGCCGACAACATGAATTATTCCCAACGTCTGCAGCTCTTCCATTTCCTCGTCGGGATCGCCAACGCCGACGGCGAGGTCAGCAAGACGGAAAAGAGCGTGCTGGAGGCGGCGGGCGCCGCCATCCGGCTCAACAAGGCCGACATCACCTCCGTGATCGCGATGTTCTACAAGGACACCGACTCCGCCTATGCCGTGCTGGAGATATCCCCTTCCGCCACCGACGACGAGGTCAAGAGCGCCTACCGGCGGATGGCGATGAAGAACCATCCCGACAAGGTGGCCTCCCTCGGCCCGGATGTCCAGAAGGCCGCCGAAGAGAAGTTCCGCAAGATCCAGGAGGCCTACGAGACCATCAAGAAGCAGCGCGGGATGAACTGATCCCCCGGGTGAAAAAGTTTTGCAAAGATGGCGCTTTGTGCTATCTTTGTCCCTTGGTTTGCAAAGTGCAGACTAAGGGGTGCTGAGGCCCGCAGGGGCCGATGCTGAGATGATACCCTCATACCTGATCGGGGTAATGCCCGCGTAGGAAAGCTATCTTCCCATTGTCCCCTTATTGTATAATTTATTTACAATTAAGGATTTACTATGTCTATTCGTGTTTCGGCCGCCGCGCTCGCCTGCCTGCTGGGCGGAGCCGTCCTGTGTGCGGCCCAGGACCTGCCGGATTCGCTCCGGGTCGAGGAGCTGCAGGAGGTCGTGATCGGCGCCGTGCGCGCCGCCAAGGACGCCCCCTTCGCCGTGGCCAACATCAGCCGCAAGGAACTCCAGGAATTCTCTGCCACCGGCATCGAACTGCCGATGCTGCTTGCCCGCACCCCGGGTGTCCTCGCCTGGAGCGAGAACGGCGTAGGCACGGGCACTTCGTATATGCGCATCCGCGGCGCCGGCGGCTCGCGCATCAACGTCACCCTGGACGGCGTCCCCCTCAATTCTCCGGAGGACCAGACGGTCTTCTGGGCCAATATGAATTCCTACGGCGCCCTGATGGGCAGCGTGCAGGTCCAGCGCGGTGTGGGCTCTTCGACCAACGGCGACGGCGCCTTCGGCGGCACGATCGCCCTGGGGACCAAGGCGCCTTCCCTCTCCCCCGCCGTGGAGATGACGGCCTCGTACGGCTCCTGGAATACGCGCAACTGGGGCGGCAGCCTGTCCACCGGCCTGCTCTGGAACCATCTCGTGCTGGACGCTTCCCTGCGCCAGACCGCGACCGACGGTTATCTGCACGGGACGGACGGACGCTCGGGCAGCTGGTTTGCCGGCCTGACCTGGCTGGGACGGGATTTCAAACTCTCCTACAAACTGCTCGGCAATTTCGAAGTGACCGGACAGGCCTGGAACGGCGTCACGGCGGGAGGCGACGACCTCTCGCTGATGGACGGCACCTACGGCGAGCATACCGGCATCAAGACCTACGCCGACCTCTGGGATGCAGGCCTGGGGCTGTACAACTCCCTGTATGAGCGCCTGATCATCGACGGGAGCAAGTATACGCTTGAGCGCTACCGGACGTCGGACGGGAAATTCTGGCCCTGCACCACCGACAATTTCCGGCAGCGCCACCATATCCTCAACCTCGCCGCGGACCTGGGCGCTTTCTGGAAGCTGTCCGTCTCCGCCCATTACACCAAAGGTTATGGCTTCTACGAGGAGTTCCGCTACCAGAACAAACTCACCAAATACGGCATCCTGCCCCTCGACGGGATCAAGCGCGGGGACTTCGTCCGGCAGAAAGGCCTGACGCAGGACACCTACGGAGCGGTCGCCAACCTGAACTGGCGCCGGGAGCGCTGGGAGCTGATCGGCGGACTGAGCGTGCAGCGGTTCAAGGGCAATCACTACGGCTACCTGACCTATGCGGATCCGGATGCCCTGTCCGTGTTGATGCGCCTCGACACCCCCATCTTCGATGAAAACGGGAACCTCCGCTATGCCTATTACAACTCCGACGCCGCCAAACTGGATGCCAGCGGCTTCGTCAAGGCCTCCTATGCCCTGAACCCGGACTGGAGCGTCTTCGGGGACCTGCAATACCGCCACGTGGGCTACCGCACCGACGGCTACAACGACAAGTATTACGTAGATGACAACGGCGTCCCGCAGAAGCACTACCTCGACGTGGATGTCAAGTACCATTTCTTCAACCCCAAGGCCGGCGTGAATTTCAGCCGCGACGGCCACCGGGCCTTCGCCTCTTTCGCGATGAGCCACCGCGAGCCGGAGCGTAACAATTTCACCGACAACGGGAAGTATCCCGCTCCGCGTGCCGAGCGCCTGCTGGACTGGGAGGCGGGTTATCAGTTCGACAGCCGCCGTTTCCGTGCGGGTGCGACCCTGTATTATATGCGCTACAAGGACCAGCTGGTGCAGACCGGCGAGCTGAGCGATATCGGCGAGGCCCTGACCACCAACGTCCCCGATTCCTACCGGGCGGGGGTCGAGCTGACCGCCGGCTGGGACCTCACTTCCTGGCTGACCCTCGAGGGGAATGCCGCCCTGAGCCGCAACCGCCTGCTGGACTTCGACGAGTATGTCGAGGACTGGGACAAGGGTGTGCGGATCCTGCACCATAGCGACAAGGCCCTGGCATTCTCGCCCGGAGCGATCCTCAATGGTTTCGCCGACCTGCATTTCGGCGCTTTCCGCGCCGTCTGGCACACCGGCTATGTCAGCCGTATGTACCTGGATAACAGCGAGAACGCCGACCGTTCCCTGCCGGCCTACAGCCTGTCCGACCTGAGTCTGGGCTACACTTTCAAGCCGGGGCGTTCGCTGAAGGAGATCGACCTGGGCGTGGATTTCCGCAATGTCTTCTCCGCCCGCGTGGCCCAGAGCGGCTGGGTGTACAGCGCCATCTGCGATAGCTACGGGCATCCGGAAGACAATCGTTACTACCAGATCGGTTTCATCCCGGTGGCGCCGCTCACCGTGCTGGGGCATATTACGCTGAGATTCTAGCCCATGACTACACTCCGCTTCCTGGACATCCTCGGGTTCGTCGTCGGGCTGATCTACCTGATCCTCGAGTACAAGGCGAGCATCTGGCTCTGGCTGGCGAGCATCATCATGCCCGCCATCGACATGGTGCTCTATTACAAGGCCGGGCTGTATGCCGATTTCGGAATGGCGATCTACTACTGCCTGGCCGGCGTGTACGGCTATGTCTCCTGGAAGTGGTTCAAGCGTGCCGGGTCGTCGCAGCGCACCGAGCGCCCGATTACCCGATACAAGAAGCAGCACATCCTGCCTTCGCTCGCGGCGTTGCTGCTCATCTGGTTCGGGATCTGGTGGATGCTCACGCACTGGACCAATTCCACCGTGCCGGTGGCGGACGCCTTCACCACGGCCCTGAGCATCGTGGCGCTGTGGGCGCTGGCGCAGAAGTACGCCGAGCAGTGGCTGCTATGGCTGGTGGTGGACCTGGTCTGCTGCGTGCTCTATGTCCGCAAGGGCATTCCTTTCAAAGCCGCGATCTACGGCCTCTACACCCTCGTCGCCATTTTCGGCTACCGCAAATGGCTCCGCATGATCGGGCCCCGGGACCCCGCCTCCCCCGGGCCAGCCGTTCCAAGCAACTAATTGATACTGAACTAGAACTGAAAACCCGGGTATATAAAATTGATACCCGGGTTTTCAGTTCTCGCTCTCTATCAACAACTTACTTGGCACGCAAAAAATGGACTTGCGCGTCCGGAGGATAATCCATATCTTTGTTTTTGACCAAAAACTAGGATTATGGAAAAACGAAGATTCTCTGCCGGTGCCCTGCACCATGTGTATTTCATCACACGGGACGGAGGGGTCCTGTTCTATCGCATCAGCGACCGCCTTTCTTTCTACACGACTATTTCGGTTTTGGCCAGCCGCTACAAAGTCGACATCATCGGGATCAGCATCATGTTCACCCACGTTCATTTGATGGTGAGAGCTGAAGACCTGGCTCAATTCCGCCTGTTCATGAATCAGTTGTTGCGGACCTTCTCGAAGTTGATCAACCAAGATCGCGGGAGCCAGGGACCTGTCTTCAAGACCCCATTCGGGAGTGCCCCGCAAACCACGGACAAGCGGCAGCGTTCCAGTTTGATCTATCTATTCAACAATCCGGTGGAGAAACGGCTTTGCTCCAAGGCAGTCGAGGACCGGTGGACTTTCCTGGCCTATTATGATGACCCCCATCCTTTCTCGGCGCCCCTGGTCAAACGTTATGCTTCTCACGCAATGCGCGATGCCTGCCAGCTGGTTGATGCGGAAGCCCGCGCCGGGAGATACCTCCGACCTGTGCTGCTGCGGACGCTGTTCCGGAAACTTTCCCGGGAGGAACAGGAGCAATTGACGGACTATGTCATTCAGCAATACCGCTTTATCAACTACGAAGCAGCCATCGCCCTCTATGGAGGATACGACAGGATGTTGCGGACGACGGAGGAGACCAGCGGCCAGGAGTTCGATATCGGGGAGGAGTTTGATGCCAATTCTGATGTCCCTTTCCGGGAAATGATCCGGGTTGCCGCACAGGGCCGCTTGTTCGACGGGTGGGCTTTGCTGCGTCTGGATGAGCAGGCACAGCAGAAGTGGATCCGGAGATTTCGCGCAGAGACCAGCGCCACCTCCCGCCATATCCAGAAGTTCCTCCATTTGGAGAAATAACGTATCTTTGTAGTTGTCATGAAACGATTCCTCTACCTGCTCTTGCAATGCACCTGGGGTCTGCCCCAGACACTTGTCGGCGCCGTCCTTTTCGTGATCTTCTTCCGGTCACGGCATTTCCGCTACCGCGAAGCCATCGCCACGCGCTGGCCGCTTGCAGGCGGGATTTCCCTGGGGCTCTTTCTTTTCGTCGACAGCGAGCTGATCTGCTACCACGAATACGGCCACTCGCTGCAGTCCCTGATTCTGGGGCCGCTCTATCTGCCTTTCGTCGGTCTGCCCTCGCTGATCTGGGCGGCCATCTTCAAACGGACGCATCCCGACCGCCCCTACCTCTCGGTCTATCCGGAGAACTGGGCGGAGTCCCTGGGACAGTCGAAAGGGCGCAAAATGACACCTCGAGTCTAGTTTTCCGTTCCAAGCAATTTCCTGATAATCAATTCATTCTGAAAACCCGGGTATATAAAAACGATACCCGGGTTTTCAGTTCTAGCTCAGTATCAATCAGTTGCTGGGAACGGGGCCAATGGAGGAGTGGGGCGGCGGAGAGGAAACGGGGTGGTTGCAAGGCCCAGGAGTGGGGTTGGGTGGGACCAGGGGGCTGAGGCCGGGGTGAAGTTGAAGGGTTGGACGAGGGTTGGGTGGTGCCGGGGGTGCGGGTTCCGAGGAAAAGTGTTATCTTTGGGGAGATGGAATCGATGACTTTGATTGATGAAGCTGTGGGGCGGCTGTCTCTCCGGCAGAAGGTGGGACAGTTGTTCATCGTGCGGCCGGAGTCGCTGGAGCCGCAGATCCGCTATGCCTCCGATGCAGAGCTTCCCCCCTACCGCCTGCAGGCGGTGAGCGAGGGGATGCGCGGGCGCGCGAATCGCTTTCCCCCGGGCGGGGTGCTGCTCTACGGGCATAACATTGCGGATCCCGGGCAGTTGCGGCAGTTCGTCGCAGCGCTGCGCAGCCTGGACGGCGCACCGCTGCTGTGCATCGACGAAGAGGGCGGACGTGTGAGCCGCCTCGCGGGCAATCCCGCGTTCGACGTGCCCCGCTATGAGAGTGCCGCAGCCCTGGCGGCGGCAGGCCCCGAAGCCGTCCGCGAGGCGGCCCGCGCCATCGGCGGCTACCTCGCCCGCTATGGCTTCGACATCGATTTCGCCCCCGTGGCGGATGTCAACACCAACCCCCGCAACATCATCATCGGCAAGCGCGCGTTCAGCGACGACCCGGCCGTGGCCGCCACGATGGTCTGCGCCTTCCTGCAGGGCCTCGCCGAAGCGGGCGTCGCCGGCTGCCTCAAGCATTTCCCCGGCCACGGGGACACCCTCTCCGACACCCACCTGGGCTATGCCTTCACCCGCAAAGGATGGCCTCAGATCGCCGGGTGCGAGATGCTCCCCTTCCGGGCGGGCATCGAAGCCGGCGCGCCGCTGGTGATGGCCGCCCACATCGCCGCGCCCGCGGTGACCCGCTCCGAACTGCCCGCCACCCTCTCCCCCGTCATCCTGGAGGAGAAACTACGCGGGGAGATGGGTTTCCGGGGGGTCATCATCACCGACGCCCTGGAGATGGGCGCCATCACGCAGGTATGGGGCAGCGGAGAAGCGGCCGTGCGGGCCCTGGAGGCCGGAGCGGACTGCCTGCTCTGCCCGCTGGACTACTGCGCGGCGTTCGAAGGGGTGCTCGCGGCCGTGGAGAGCGGACGCCTCTCCGAAGGACGCATCGAGCAGAGCCTGCGCCGTCTCTTTGCGCTGCGTGCGCAATTATCGAAAAAAAGGATCTAGCGGCGCACCCGCCGGGTCTGCAACCACACCGACAGGACGATCAGCGAGAGGCCCATCCAGAAGGAGGGGCCCACTTCGCGCGTCTCCCCGAAGAGAATCGCGGCGAAGATGATGCTGTAGACCGGCTCGAGGTTGTAGGCCACGTTGACGGTGAAGGCCGACAGGTGGCGCAGGGCGTGGATCTGCAGCAGGAAAGGGACGATGGTGAGCACGGAGCCCAGGACCAGGAGGCCCCAGATATCGCCCCGCGCGGGCAGCGGGATGGCCTCGCCCCGCAGCAGGGAGACGAGCGGTACGAGCAGCGAGAGGAAGACCACGCTCCCGACGAGCTCCCAGAGCAGCATCGTGGGGCTGTCCTCCCGGGTCTTCACCCCGGCCTGGACATTCAGGATGGAGAAGACGGAATAGACGGCCGCGGCGCCGAGCCCCCAGAGGATGCCCGTTCGGTAGCGCACGTCCAGGCTGAATATCAGCAGGATACCCGCAATGGCGATGAAACTGATCAGCAACTCCACCCACTGGATCCGGCGCCCCGTCAGGAGCGGCTCGAAGAGCGAGGAGAAAAAGCAGGTGGTGGCGATGCAGGCCACGCCCACCGAGACGTTGGAGGCCTGGATGCTCTCGTAGAAGCACACCCAGTGCAGGGCGAGCAGGATGCCCAGGGCGCCGCAGCGCAACGCGGAAGCGCGCGCACTGCGGTGCAGCCGCCCGGTCAGGGCGAGCACCGCCAGCATCGCAGGCAGGGAGACCAGGACCCGGTACCAGACAAGCGGCAGGCCGTCCAGGGAGATCAGGCGGCCGAAAACGCCGGTCCATCCCGCCAGGAAAACGGCGAGGTGCAGAAGGAGCAGGGTACGGGTTTTGGTGTTTTTCATCGGGCGGCAAAGGTAGGAAAGAATCCTTGTATTTCCATCAAGAAATCGCTATTTTTGCGCATTGTAAAAAAGAGCCCTTCCCGAAACGGGCCGGGCTAACTGCTGGTAATCCGAGTTAAGCAATCAGACACTACCTTCTTCGTCTGACGGTCCTGTTGACCGTTTTGTTGCTTTGTGCGGCCCTTCCCGGGAACGCGCAGGGCCGCAGGACCGTGCTGTCGGGCTATGTGCTGGAGGCGGAGAGCGGGGAGCCGATGGTGCAGGCGGTGGTCTTCCTGGAGGACCGCAAGACGGCGGCCGTCTCCGACGGGACGGGCTTCTATTCGCTGAGCGTACCCGCCGGACAGCACCGCGTGACCTGCTCCTATTTCGGCTATGAAGACGAGGTCGTCAGCCTCGATCTGAGCCGCTCCGCCCGGCAGGACTTCCAGCTCAAAGCCTCCCGCCAGGAGCTCGAGGCCGCCACCATCCTGTCCCGCTCCAAGCGCCAGGACCTGGTCCTCCCGCAGATGGGCATGGAACGCGTGGACGCCGCCCTGGTCCAGCGCCTCCCGACCCTGATGGGCGAAGCGGACATCATCCGCGTGATCCAGATGATGCCGGGTGTGCAGACGCCCAGCGAGGGCGCCACCGGCTTCAGCGTGCGCGGCGGCGGCGTGGACCAGAACCTCATCCTGATGGACGGCGCCCCGATCTACAACTGCGGCCATTTCCTGGGCTTCCTGTCAATGTTCAACGGCGACGCCATCCGCGGCGCCGATCTATACAAGGGGGACTTCCCCGCCCAGTACGGCGGGCGCGTGGCCTCCGTGCTGGACATCACCACCAAAGACGGCAACAAGCACCGCTTCGGCGGCAACGCCTCCATCGGCCTGATCACCTCCAAGGTCTTCGTCGAGGGGCCCATCGTCCCGGAGAAACTCTCCTTCATGCTCGCCGGACGCCGGACCTACCTCGACCTCTTCTTCCCCCTGTTGGGAGACCGGATCCCGGAGGAGACGAAGATGTTCTTCTACGATCTCAACGCCAAGCTCAGCTGGACCGTCGGCGAGAAGGACCGCCTCTACCTGAGCGCCTTCAGCGGCTCCGATATCTTCGGTTTCAGCATGGAAGATTTCCAGCTCGGCGACATCGTGTTCGGCAACGCCAACCACACCCAGTCCCTGCGCTGGAACCACGTCCACTCCCCCCGGCTCACCGCCGATTTCATCCTCTACAACTCGCTCTTCAACAATAAGATAGGTGCGAATATGCCCCAGGCTGAATTCGACTACAAGCAAGGCATTCGCGAGACGGGGCTCAAGGCTGGCTGGACCTGGTACGCCGACAGCCGCAACACCGTGCGCGCCGGACTCAACCTCGCCTGGTGGGGCATCGCCCCGGGCGAGACGGTCCCCCGGACCGAAGAATCCGTGGTCAACCGGATCCGGATGCCGGAGATCTACGCCTTCCAGCCCTCGCTGTATGTGCAGAACGAGCAGAAGATCGACCGCCTGACCGTCCGCTACGGCTTGCGCTTTTCGAATTTCACCACCCTCGGGCCCACCCAACAGCGTTATTTCGATCCCCAGACCCACGCACTCAGCTGGGTGCGGCAGATCCGCCGCGGCGAGGCCATCCGCAGCTGGAAGGCCCTCGAGCCGCGCATTTCCGCCTCCTGGTCCATCCTGCCGGACCTCTCCCTCAAGGGGGCCTGGTCGCGGACCAACCAATTCCTCCAGCAGGCCCGCGTGAGCATCAGCGGCAGCCCGGTGGACACCTGGTTCACCGCTTCGCCCAACGTGGAGCCGCAGGTGGGCGACCAGTTCTCCCTCGGCGGGAATGCCCTGTTCGCCGGCCAGGCCCTGGAGCTCTCGCTCGAGGGCTTCTACAAGCACAACCGCAATGCGATGGACTTCATCGACAACCCGGGCATCGTGCTCGACGACCCCGACCGGGAGTCCCTGCTCCGCTTCGGGACCGCCCGCGCCTGGGGTGTCGAACTGATGCTCAAATACGACTTCGCGCGCTGGAACGGCTGGCTCGCCTACACCTGGTCCCGCTCCCGCTACGAGATCCCCGAGATCAACGGCGGCAAGCCCTATCCTTCCCCGCTCAACCACGAGCACGCGGTCAACTTCGTGTTGAGCTACGACTTCAGCGAGCGCCTGTCCGCCTCGACGGAATGGGTCTTCTACAGCGGGGCGCCCACCACCTACCCCGTGGGACGTTACAACTACAAGGGGCGCTGGGTGCCGGTCTATGCTTCGCGCAACGAAGACCGCCTGCCCGACTACCACCGCCTGGATCTCTCGCTGACCTGGCGCAGCAAGGCGCGCGTGCAGGGCAAGCGCTGGAGCGGCGAGTGGAACCTCTCGGTCTACAACGTCTATGCGCGTCACAACGCCTGGGCGATTGCTTTCAGTTACGACGCGCAGGCCGCCAAGTGGCAGTCCTACAAAGTCTTCCTCTTCACGGCCATTCCATCCCTGTCCTACAATATCCAGTTCTAGCGATGCGAAAGAGCCTGCCCCTCATCCTCCTGCTTGCGCTGGCCGCCTGCACCGAGAAGGTCGACCTGAGGTCGGTCTCCGACTACCACGATTACCTGGTGGTCGATGCCACGCTGACGGACAATCCGCTGGAGACCCAGGTCGTGACCCTGTCGCGGACCGTGTCGTATTTCGAGGACGAAGAGGTGCCGGCGGTGCACGGGGCGAAGGTCCGGGTCAATGAGGTGGAATTCAGCGAGGCGTTCGGCGGAATCTATGCGGCGCCTCCGGGCTGGCATTGCCGGCAGGGAGAAGAATACCGCCTGCGGATCGAGCTCCCGGACGGCGAGCAGTACGAGGCCGAGGCCACGATGCCGGAGCGGGGTTTCCGGCTCGACGCAATCGACTATGCCTACGCCGGCAACGAGGCGATGGGCCTGGACAGCCTCTGGACCCTCGCGCTCTGGGGCAAGGACGACGAGGTGGCGAGCTATTACCACATCACCCTGGGCGTCAATGGGTTGTTCTATCCTTTCGAGTTCACGGAAACCCTGGACGACAAGTATTTCAACGGCCATGAGGTCAAAGGCTTTCCGATCACCACGCTGGTGCAGAGCGAGATCCTGCGCAAGCGCTGGGGCGACTGCTTCAAGTATCTCGAGACCGGGGACGTGATCACGCTCCGCGCCCGGACCCTGGACAAGGGCTATTATGACTTCCTGATCGCCCAGACCCTGAGCGGGAATACCATCCCGATTTTCTCGCCCCAGCCGGCCAATACCCCCACCAACCTGCGCGGGAAGCACGTACTGGGCTATTTCGCGGTATGCCCGGAGATCAGCGCCAGCGTGGTGGTGGAGGATCCCAAGCGACCTTATTACAAGCGGATGTTCCCGGTATCCGGTCTTTTTAGTACCTTTGCGGAAGAATGAGAAAAGCGAGCCTCCTGATCCTGATCCTGCTGCTCGGCAAACTGCTCGGCGCACAGACGCTCACCCGCGTGAGCGGCGTGGTGCTTGATGCCCAGACCGGTGAGCCGCTGCCTTATGTGTCTGTCATCTTCCTGGGATCCCGCATCGGCACGATGACAGACCCGGAAGGAGCCTTCACCCTGGAGCACCACCGGGACTTCGCGACCGTGAGTTTCCAGATGCTCGGCTACGAGACCCGGAACCTCCCCATCAAGACCGGAGCGGTCAGTTCCGACCTGGTGATCATGCTGAAACCGGACGCCTATGGGCTCCAGAGCGCCGTGGTCACGCCCAAGAAGGGCCGGGAGAACCGCTACCGGCGCCGCGGGAATCCCGCCGTGGAACTGGCCGAGAACGTCATCGCGAACAAGGAACGCAACCACGTCCGCTCCGTGGATCAATATAAATCGGCCGACTACGACAAGCTGATCCTGTCGCTGGATGACTTCCGCGTGAATTTCGACAGCAGCCGGTTCTGGCGCAATTTCCCCTTCTTCGAGAAATATGTCGATACCGCCCAGTTCAAGAATACCCCGGTGCTGACCGTCTCGCTGCGGGAACAGGAGGAGCAGACCTACTACCGCCGCCAGCCGAAGAAGACCCGCACCTTCGTGGTGCGCCGGCGCCTGCTTGGCCTCGCGGAGATGCTGGACAAGGGCGGCATCGGGGCCAACATCGAGGCCATCTTCGCCGACTCCGACATCTTCGACGAGGACGTGGAGATCCTGCTCAACCGCTTCGTCAGCCCGCTGTCTTCCTCCCTGGGGACGAGTTTCTACAAGTACTACATCTCCGACACCCTGGTCGTGGACGGCACCCGGTGCATCGACCTCACCTTCGTGCCCGCCAACAACCGGAGTTTCGGCTTCACCGGCCACCTCTACGTCGTGGCGGACGGCAGCTATGCCATCAAGCGCTATACCCTGGGCCTCCCGGCGCGGATCAACCTCAACTATGTCAGCGAATTGGCCGTCGAGGAGGATTTCGAGCAGATGCCCTCCGGCGTCTGGGCCCCGATGCAGAAGAACACCTATGCCCGTTTCTATATCTTCAAGTGGATGCAGCAGCTCTATGCGCACCGCAAGGTCATCCACCACGATTATGAGTTCTCCGAGCTCGCCGCGGCGATGCCGGACAGCCTGGACCGGCATCCGGACCGGCTGATGTACAATCCCGACTGGTGGCGTCCGGACGAGTATTGGCAGGAGGTGCGCCCGGTGGCGCTCACGCCCAAGGAGCGGGTGCTGGACAGCCTGAAGGTGGAAGTGCGGCGGGAGCCGCGCCTCAGTGATGCGATCGACGCCATCGAGACCCTCACTACGGAGTTCATGCCCACCGCCCGCGTCCGCAGCGCCAGCCGCTGGGACTATGGTCCGTTGTCCAGTTTCATCCACTACAATCCCCTGGAGGGCCTGCGACTGCGCGTGGGCGGGATGACCACGGCCAACCTCAATCCGCAGAACTTCCTGAGCGGCTATGCGGCCTTCGGCTTCAAGGACAAACGCCTCAAATACGACCTCACCTACACCCATACCTTCGTCCCGAAGGAATACCATCCTTTCGAGCCGCTCCGCAATGACCTCTCCCTGAAGTATTGCTACGATCTGGAGGCGCCCGGGCAGAGTTTCTCGCTGATGGACCGCGACCATTTCATGATGAGCAGCATCACGCCGCAGCCGCTACAGTATGTGCGCCGGCTGCAGTTGCGCTATGAGCGGGAATGGATCTCGCGCCTGACTTTCGATACCCAGATCCGCCTGGACCGCGTCGAGCCCGCCGGCACGCTCGCCTACCTGCGCTACGAGCCCGACGGCAGCCTGAGCCCTGTGCAGTATTTCGACGACCTCGCCTGGACCACCCGGCTGCGTTTCGCCCCGGGCGAACCGCTCTATTCCAACCGCCTGGGCAAGGAGTCCCCGATCACCCTGACCAAGGATGCCCCGATCCTGAGCCTGACCCACACGCTCGGCCGCTTCGACCGCAGTTTCACCTACAACCGGACGGATTTCTCCGTGCAGAAAAGAATCTGGCTCTCCGCCTTCGGGCACATCGACGCTTCTTTGTCAGGGGGCATCGTCTGGGACCAGGTGCCGCTGCCCAAGTTGTATTCTCCCAACGCCAACCTGTCCTTCCTGATGCAGGGCGACGCCTTCAACCTGATGGCTCCGATGGAGTTCGTGATGGACCGCTATGCCGAGTTCTCGGCCACCTATTTCCTCAAGGGCTGGATCCTGAACCGCATCCCGCTCATCAACCGGCTCGGCTTGCGCGAGGTGGTGTCGTTCCGCGCCGTCAAAGGCTCGCTTTCCGACAAGAACAACCCCGCCGTCTCCGGCGCGGGACTCTATGCTTTCCCGGAGGGGACGCATCTGCTGGGGTCCCAGCCCTATATGGAATACACGGTCGGACTGGAGAATATCTTCAACATCCTGCGGGTCGATTATGTCCGTCGGATCAACTATACCGACTGGATCCCCGACGAGCAGAAGCAGGGATTCAAGGTCTCCATCCGAATCTCGTTGTAGGCGGACTAACGGCCGTTTTTCTCACGCCACTGCCGCGGGGACATTTTCACCGTCTCCGTAAACTGTTTGCGGAAGTTGGATTTGTCCCGGATGCCGACCAGTTCTCCGATGGTGGACAGTGGCAAGTCCGGGTATTCCAGCAGCAGGCGCTTGGCATCTTCGATGCGCAGGTCCTTGCGCCAGCCCAGCAGCGTGTTGTCATAATGGAAGCGGATGAAGATGGAGAGCCGGTCGGGCGGGACCCCGATATCCTCGGCGATTTCCTCCACATTGTTCAGGGGCTTGAGATACCCTTTCTGGTACACCCAGGCATCCACCGCCCTGCGGATGCGCTCTCCCAATTCCGTTTGTCCGGGAGAAAAAGCAGGCTTCAGGAGCCGGCACAGACAGATATTCTTCATATTTTGATTATCTTTGTAAGTTATTGCATTTTTCTATTTACATAAGCACAGAAGATGTTCGAGAATCTATCAGATAGACTGGAGAGATCCTTCAAAATCCTGAAAGGCGAAGGCAAGATCACGGAAGTCAACGTGGCCGAGACTCTCAAGGAAATCCGTCGGGCCCTGCTCGATGCGGATGTCTCCTACAAGGTCGCCAAAGAGTTCTGTGACCGGGTGAAGACGAAAGCGATGGGTGCCAACGTGCTGACCGCGGTCAAGCCCCAGCAGATGATGGTCAAGATCGTCCACGACGAACTGGCCGAATTCATGGGCTCGGAACACGCCGAAATCAATATCAAGGGTTCCCCCGCCGTGGTGCTGGTCGCGGGCCTCAACGGCTCCGGCAAGACTACCTTCAGCGGCAAACTCGCCCTCCATATCAAGAGCAAGCGCGGGATGAAGGTCCTGCTGGCCGCCTGCGACACGTTCCGGCCCGCCGCCATCGAACAGCTCAAGACCCTGGGCGCCCAGGTGGGCGTGGAGGTCTATTCGCAGGACGGAGAACAGGATCCCGTCAAGGTGGCCCGCGACGCCGTCCGTTACGCCAAGGAACAGGGCTACAGCGTCGTGATCGTGGATACGGCCGGACGCCTGACCGTGGACCAGGAGCTGATGGCGGAAATCGCCACTCTCCATCGTTCCCTGAATCCGACGGAGACCCTCTTCGTCGTGGACGCGATGACCGGCCAGGATGCGGTGGAGTCCGCCAAGGCGTTCAACCAGGCCATCGACTACGACGGCGTGGTGCTCACCAAGATGGACGGCGACACCCGCGGTGGCGCCGCGCTCTCCATTAAAGCCGTCACCGGCAAGCCCATCAAGTTCGTCAGTTCGGGCGAAAAGATGGAGGCCCTCGACATCTTCTATCCTTCACGTGTCGCAGACCGCATCCTCGGAATGGGCGATGTCGTGTCCCTCGTGGAGAAGGCGCAGGAGCAGTTCGATGAGAAAGAGGCCCGGGCGCTCAAGAAGAAAATCGCTCACAACCAGTTCACGTTCAACGACTACTACAAGCAGCTCCAGCAGGTGCAGAAAATGGGCAACATGAAGGATATTGCCGGCATGCTGCCCGGTATGGACAAGGCCCTGCGGGATGTGGACATCCCAGACAACGCCTTCAAACCCGCCGAAGCCATTATCCAGTCGATGACCCCGTACGAGCGGGAGCATCCCGAGTGCCTGAACGGTTCCCGCCGCCTTCGCCTCGCGAAAGGGTCCGGGACCAGCATCGCGGAAGTCAACAAACTGATCAAACAGTTCGAACAGACGCGAAAGATGATGAAGATGGCCGTAGACGGCTCCCTCCAGCAGCGTCTGAAGTCGCTCAGAAGATAAGCGCCATATCCGCAGCGAGCATCGGCTTCACCAGCCTCTCGGGGGTGAAGTACCACTCGCCCAGCACGTTGCAATCTCCCACGAGCGCCGAATCCACGGTGCCGTGCTCTTTGAAGAACGTGTATATCAGTTCACGGATTTCCGGGTAGCGGTTCACCACCCGGCCGTCCAATTCTTCTGCGGGTATGCCCGCTCCCCTGGTGAGGATGTCGCCTCCGCCGCTCGCGCGGTAGGAGGTCATCGCCACGTTGTACCAGGCCTCCGGATCGAAGGCCGAGCCGTCGGCGAGCGACTTGATCCGCACCCGGCTGCCTGCGGGACGCGTCACATCCACAGTGTAGACCAGCCCGGCGGCGGAGTCGAAGTTATAGGAGCGGTTCGCGAACGACCAGCGGGCGGCGCCCGTCCGGGCGTCCGGGTTGTTCACGATATTGAGGACGTGTTCGCCCGGCGTACGGATCCAGTGGTCGTAGGAATATTCGAGGCAGTCCTTGATCTCGCTGCCCTTGAGGCGGACCACGAAGAGCTGGTTCTCATAGGGATAGATCGTGAACATATCGTTGTAGATCACCTCGCCCGCGCGGACGGTGCCGTTGAAGGTCAGGGGCGCGGCGAAGGAGATCTGCGCCTCCGGCACGCTGAGATGGACCGTGTGCAGGAGGTTGAGGTAGTCGCACATGCCGGTGTAGGCATCGCGCGTGCGGAGTTCCATCGCCAAATGGCCCACCGGCTGGATCGTGAAGTCGCGCACTTCTTCGAAGTCCTCCCGGAAGTGATCCTCCATCTGCTCGTCCACCGCATTCTTGTCCAGGCGGACCGTCTCGCCGGAGACGGCGTTCCGGCCGCCGCTGCGGGTGATGACGGCGTGGCCCACATTTCCTGCGCGGGCGCCGCCGTTGATCAGGACGGTCCCGTCCTTTTCGGCAACGTAGGGACGGTGGTCATGGGAACAGACCAGCAAATCCACACCCTGCAGGGTGGCGAGCAGGTCCAGTCCCTGGCTCTCCAGGCTGGAGCCGTCTCCGGAACCCGTGCCGGAATGTGTCAGGACCACCACCACGTCAGGCTTCTCCTTCGCCCGGACGCGGTCCACCCATTCCTGTGCGCAGGGAATCAGCGAGAGGAATTCGATGCCGCTCCAGATTGGTTCGGAGAGCCAGGCTTTCATATTGGGGTTCGTGAAGCCGATCACGGCTATCTTCATCCCGCCGCGGCGCAGGATCGTGTAGGGCGTGAAATAGGGTTCGCCGTTGTCGGTGCGCACGGCATTGGCGGCGAGGAAAGGAATTCCTTCGGCCGTCAGCTGGCGGTTGATCTCGTCATAGACGGGATGGCCGGTCTCGATGTCGTGGTTGCCCACGGCCACGGCGTCATAGCCCATATACTTGACCAGCCGCGGGAAGAGATGCTGCTGGAGGGTGTCCACGTAATTGCTGTAGTAGGCGGCATTGTCGCCCTGCAGGCAGTCGCCGGCGTCAAGCAGCAGGACGTTCTTGCGCCCCACGGCGCGCCGCAGGCTGTCCACATAGTACTTGACGGACAGCAGGCTGGTCTTGGTCCCGCCGCCCTGGATGTAGGGGTCTTCAAACCACGAACCGTGTACGTCACCGGTGGTGACGATATGCAGGGTCTTGTCGGAGGAGCAGGAAATGGCGAGCAGCACGGCCGCGGCAAATAACGGGATCAGATGACTTTTCATAATGCACAAAAATAGTAAATTTGCATCAGATATGAAACTCCTCACCGAAGTCCGCTGCGACAAGATTCCGTTTAGCTTTTCTCCCGACCGGCCCGTCTGCGTGCTCGGGAGCTGCTTCGCCGACGAGATGGCGGGGCGGCTGTCGGACGCGGGATTCCGGGTCTTGGCCAATCCTTTCGGCACGCTTTACAACCCCGCTTCGATCGCAGAGGCGGTCCGGCGGCTGGACAGCGCGGAGCCTTTCACCCCTGGGGACTGCGTGGAGATGGGCGCCGGGGCCGGCCTGACGGGCAGTTTCTCGCATCATACCCGTTTCGCGCGGCCATCGGCTGAGGCTTTCCTCGCCGAGGCCAATGCGCGTCTGACGGAGGATGCGGCCGCCTGGCGGGACTGCTCCCAGGTCATCCTCACTCTCGGCACCGCCCGGGTCTGGCGTGCGCTCGAGCGGCCCGGCCAGCCGGTGGTGGCCAATTGCCTGAAGCGTCCCGCGCGCGAGTTCGCGCACGATCTTCTATCCGTGGACGCGTGCGCGTGCCTGTTGCGGGACATCATCGGCAAGCACCCGGACAAGGAGTTCCTGCTCACGGTCTCCCCCATCCGGCATCTGGGCGAAGGCGCCCACGCGAACACCCTCTCCAAGAGCATCCTCCACCTGGCGGTAGAAGAGATTCTCTCCGAATGCGGGTCGGCCGCCTACTTCCCCGCCTACGAGATCCTGCTGGACGAACTGCGCGACTACCGCTTCTACGCCGACGACCTCCTCCACCCCGCCCCCGTGGCAGCGGGCATCATCTGGGAGCGCTTCCTGGATGCCTGCACCGATCCCGCCGACAGGCCCCGCATCCTCGCGGCCGAACGCGCCGCCCGCGCCACCCGCCACCGGCCCCTGCGCTGAGACGGCGTCCCCCTCCGAAAAAAATCAAAAATATTTTCAACGAAGTGTTGGAAGTTTGAAAAATTGTCGTACCTTTGCGGTGTACTATTGAACTAATACACTACAAAGCCATGATAAACATCTCTAATCTAGCCTTCAGCTATGGTAAAAAAGAGGTCCTGCGCAACATCACGATGGACCTCGAACCCGGCAAGATCTACGGTCTGCTGGGCGAGAACGGCGTCGGCAAGACGACCTTGCTCACCCTCCTCTGCGGCCTGAAGAACACCCAGGCCGGCAGCATCCTCACCGACGGACACAACCCCTATGATCGCGAGCCCGCCCTCCTGCAGGACCAGTACTACCTCCCCGACGAGGTCGCTCCGATCAACGACCGCGCCCTCGGCTGGGCCAAGGCGGGCGGCAAGTTCTGGCCCAACTTCTCGCTCGGGAAGTTCGAGACCATCCTGAAAGAGTTCGAGGTCGAGCCCGACCAGAAGATGAACGCGATGTCCGCAGGCCAGCTCAAGAAGACCTACATCGCCTTCGCCCTTGCCGCCGGGACCCGCTATCTCTTCCTCGACGAGCCCACCAACGGCCTGGACATTCCCTCCAAGGCGCAGTTCCGTTCCGCGCTGATGAAGTACACCTCCGAGGACGCCACCATCGTCATCTCCACCCACCAGGTGCGCGATCTGGAGAACATCATCGACCCGATCATCATCCTGGACCGCCAAGACGTGCTGCTCAATGCTTCGCTCGAGCAGATCGGCGACAAGCTCTACTTCGACTACGGCAGCGTCCTGCACCCGGAGAGTCTCTATTCCGAGCAGCTGCCGGGCGGCTTCATCCAGGTCCTCCCCAATGTGGAGAAGATGGACAGCAAGGTCAACATCGAGGCCCTCTTCAACACGGTCCACAAGCACAAAGAACTCGTCAAAAACCTCTTCAGCCATGAATAACATCTTCGATTTCAAGCGTTTCGGCGACTACTTCCTGTACGACCTGCGCCGCGCCAAGAATAACTACGGCCTGTCCCTGCTCCTGCTGGGCTGCATGCCCGTCATCATATTCGTGCTCTTCCAGCTGATCCGCCTGATCTTCATCCGCGAGAGCGTGCCCGAGTCCGACGAACTGAAGGTGATGATCGTCTTCATCTCCATCACCGTCGCCATCCTCGGCGCCGGCGCCAAGATCTACGGCTTCGTGACCGAGAAACGGGCCGGTTCGGATTACCTGATGCTCCCCGCCTCCACCTTCGAGAAATGGCTCTCGATGGTCCTGATGGTCTGCGTGGTCCTGCCCGTCATCCTTTTCGGTCTCATGTTCGTCTCCGACGCCCTGCTGAGCTGGATCTTCCCGGTCGCCTATGGTACGCGCATCGTGGAAATGGATTTCCTCCAGGGTATCTCGACCGGACTGCTCAACCTGGAAGAGACCGGATTCTACTTCAACCTCCCGGCCGTGATGTACCTGAACTGGTGCGAGAGCCTGCTGGTCTTCACCCTCGGAGCCGTCTGCTTCAAGAAGGCCAAGGTCGCCAAGACCCTGCTCTGCATCTTCGCTTTCAGCATGGTCGTGTCCACGCTGATGGTGATCCTCACCGGCAATGTCAACATCAACTCCGACTTTTTCGATCGCTTCGCTGAGGAGCCCGTCAAGTTCGTCAATCTTTTCAACTGGGTGCTCAGCATCATCTACACCGTTGTCATCGGCGGTCTGCTCGCCGGTCTGTACTTCCGCCTCCGCACGCTCAAACACTAGGCCTTATGGAATTCGACGTCAACAAACCCATCTACATCCAGATCGCGGACAATCTCTGCGAGCGGATCCTCTCCGGGGAGTTCAAACCCGGGAGCCGCATCCCCTCGGTCCGCGAATGGGGCGCCACGATCGGGGTCAATCCCAACACCGTGGCCCGGTCCTACGAGCTCCTGACGGACCGCCAGGTCATCTTCAACCAGCGCGGCATCGGCTTCTTCGTCGCGAACGACGCCATCGACGTGATCCGCGAACGGGAGCGCCGCAAGTTCATCGAGGAGGAACTCCCCCTCTTCCGCAGCAGGGCCACCCTGCTCGGCATCGACCTCAAAGAATTCATCAACTAAGCCCTATATTATGAAAAATATCCTTACCCTGCTGACATCCGCTGCGCTGCTCCTCCTCCCCTCCTGCCGCTTCATCAAGGTCAGCGACGAAGCCCTCGAAGATATAAAAGAAGGTTTCTACGAGCTCAACTCGAAAATTGACATCGGCATGAACAACTCCGACGACGCCGACCAGGGCCGGAACATCCTCCGCAATGATGTGACCGGCGAGTTCAACGCCCTGCAGTGCAACGTTCCTTTCGACGTGACCTACACCCCGGGCGAGTGCTCCCTGCAAATGGAAGGTCCGGAGAAACAATTATCCCACGTCACGGTGGACAACGAAAACGGGACCCTGGTGATCAAGACCGACGGGACAAAACTGGGCAATGTCCGGCATCTCAAATTGCGGCTGTCCAGCCCGACCCTGGAGAAGATGCTCTTCAACGGCGCCGTGGATTTCAATGCCAACGCGGGCATCACGGCCGAGAACTTCGAGATGGTCATCAACGGAGCCGGTGACATCAACATCGACAATCTGAAAACCGGCCAGGCCGCCCTGATCGTCAACGGGGCCGGCGATGTGACCATCAGCGGCCTCGACTGCGAGAAGCTCAAGGTCGAGCTCAACGGGGCCGGCGATGCCACCGTTTCGGGCCGCGCCCGCCTGGCGGACCTCTCCATCAGCGGAGCCGGCGACATCGACGCCACCGGCCTGGAGGCGGAGAAACTCGACACCCACGTCAAGGGCTTCGGGAAAGTATCGCGTCCGAAAGGAAAGTAATTAGTCCGATTTCATCTCCAGCCGGACCACGCGGGTAGCGCCCCGCTGCTCCTCCTCGATGGACGAGCACAGGCCTTCGAGCAGCATCAGGGAAATCTCGTCCGTCCCCTCGCGCCCCACGATCCGGCCTTCGAACCCTTCCTGCTCCATCTCGATCGACACCTCCTGCGAGAGTTCCTTGCAGTGGATGCAGATCCGGATGGGGCCGGTGAAGGGCATCATCTTGGTGAGCATCTCCTCCACGATGAGCTCGAGCGAGACATAGCGCCTGCCCAGCGTGTTGCGCTGGCAGAACCACTCGATCTCCGCGTTGAGTTTGTAGAGGTCATAATCGGGCGTGTCGATGTCGAAGACCAGGCTGCGGAGATTGTTGACATAGACCTGGGTGAGCGCCTGCCGGGGGTGGTCGAAGATCTGTTCGGGGGTCCCCTCCTCCACGATCGAGCCCTTGTGCATGAACAGGACGCGGGTGCTGATATCCCGGGCGAACTTGAGCTCGTGGGTGACGATGACCATCGTACGGCCCTGCTTGGCCAGGTCGCGGATCACGCTGAGCACCTCAGTCTTGCTCGTCGGGTCCAGCGCCGAGGTGGCCTCGTCGAAAAGGATCACCTCCGGGTCCATCGCCAGGCAGCGGGCGATCTCCACACGCTGCTTCTGTCCCCCGGACAAGGAGGCGGGCATCGCGTTGATCCGCTCGCCCAGACCGACCATCCGCAACATCTCGACGGCCTTCCGCTCCGCTTCGGGGCGGGGCCGTTTGCGGACCACCAGCTGGCCGAGGGTCACGTTCTCCAGCACGCTCAGGTGCGGGAAGATATTGAGCTCCTGGAAGACCATTCCGATCTTGGTCCGGACGGCGGCGGGCGAAAAAATGTCCACGCCGTCCACCAGCACGCGGCCGGAATCCGGACGCTCCAGGCCGTCGAGGCAGCGCAGGAGGGTGCTCTTGCCGCAGCCGGATGCTCCGATCACGGAGATGATCTCCCCTTCGCGGACCATGCAGTCGATCCCGTTCAGCACGTTTTCCCGGCCGAACCGCTTGTGTAATGCTTCTGCTTGGAGGATGGTCTTCATTTCTTCAACAGGTGATCTCCGAGTTTATCGACGCCGAAGCCGATCAGTTTGGCGAGCAGGAAATAGAGCAGCCCCACGATGAGCAGCGGAATCAGGGAATTGTAGGTCTGCGTGCGGATGATATCCGTGACCTTGGTCAGGTCCTGGATGGCAATGAAACCCACGATGGAAGTATTCTCGATCAGGGCGACGCATTTGCCCTTGAACAGGAGCAGGATCTGCCGGGCCGCCTGCGGCAGGGCCACGTAGCGGAGGGTTTCCCATTCGGTGAAACCGAGGGCCTTCCCCGCCTCATACTGGCCGTGCGGCACGCCCTCGAGGCCGTTTACGAAGCACTCGCAGGAGCCCGCGGCGAAGTGCAGCGAGTAGGTAATGATCGCGACGATCACGGCGGCGACGGTCGTGGCCGCGAAGACCACGTAGAACATGAAGAGCAGCAGCACCACGATGGGGATGCTCTCGATGAACTCGCCGTAGAAATGGGCGAAACGCTTGCAGCCCGGCGGGCCGTAGAGCTTCATCCAGCAAAGCAGGGCCCCGAGCAGACCGCCCAGGAGCACGGAGCAGAGCATGATCACGAGGGTGTACCACAGACCCTTCAGGATCAGGATCGCGTGGCCGTCTTCGAAGAGGTTCTCGCGCACGGAGGACCACAGCGGCTGGTGGACGCGGTGTTTCCCGCGGCCGGCGGCGAGCACGACCAGGTGCAGCTCATCCCGATAATAAGGGTGGGAGAAGATCACGCTCGTCTCCCGTTTGGGCGTGGGAGTGATGGCGTCGATCAGGGCGTCCACACGGCCGGACAGCAGGGCCGGGACCATCCCCGGACCGGTCATCTCGACGAAGTGGACGGGGCGCCCCAGGTGGTCGCCGAAACGGCGCATCAGTTCCGGCTCGAAACCCGTCTCCTCGCCGCCTTCCATCACCGTGAGGCCCGACTGGCCCACTTCAATGCCCACGCGCAGAGGCTTCCCGCTGTGGGTGTGGCCGTGGTAGAACGTGCGGGTGGCCTCGGGGCCGAACCAGTTCTCGTCCATCTCGGCGAGCCGGCCGTCCTCGCGGATCAGCTCGAGGAAGGCATCCAGGCTGTCGCGCAGCGCCCCGCCGGAGAGCGGGAAGGCAACGGCCACGGAGTCCCGCAGGGTGCGGACGGGGAGTTCTTCGAAACCGGGATTGCCGGCGAGCAGGGCGTCCAGGCCGGCGCCCAGGCAGAAGAAGGCATCGATCTTGTGGCCCCGCAGGGCCAGGCACATCGACGGGAGGTCCTCGTAGCTTTTCAACGTGGCTCCCGGATAATTGGCTTCCAGCGCCGGGCGGTGCGCCGAGGCGGTCAGGATGCCGATCCGGGCGCCGGGAAGGTCGTTCTCGGAATGGATGGGCTTGTGGCGGGAGCAGCCGGCGGCCGCCAGCAGCATCAGAAGCAATATGCAGATCCTACGCATCATCCTTTCACGAATCTAAATCTTTTTCAGGAGGATCAGGACGTTCTGCCCGCCCCTGCGGGCATAGCGGATCTCGTCCATGATCCGGCGCATCAGGAAAACTCCCAGGCCGCCGACGGGACGCTCTTCCACCCCGAGGGTGACATCCACATCCGGTACGGCCGTGGGATCGAAAGGTTTGCCCGCATCGGTGATGACGAAACGCAGAAAACCCTCACCGCGCTCGGCCACGAGCTCCAGCTTGCCCGGCTGTCCAGGCGGATAGGCATACATGACCACGTTGGTCACGGCCTCCTCCAGCGCGAGGTTGAGACTCATCGCGAGGGCGGCGTCCAGACGCGCCTCTCCGGCCAGGTCGTCAATGAAAGCGGCCAGGCGGGCGATCTCGCGGATGTCATTGCGCAGGACGAGCGTTCGTTTCATCCCTCTAAGATAAGCATTTTTCTCCACATTCCCCAGCGACGGGGGATAAAATGTCAGCGGGCAGCCCGCGCAGGCCGCCCGCTACAATCCGAAGCTTGATTAATACTATTTGTTAATAAACTATAATTTAAAGGGTTTAAAATTTGGGAACATCAAAGGTGGAAGCGGGGATCGAAGCATTCTCTTCGATCTTGGTGGCTTCGTTGCCGAACTGGAACTGACCGCCGTCGGAAAGCGTCTTCAGGGCGATGCCCTTCCACACCCACACGGTCTGTTTCATCGTCATCCCCATCTGGGAAGACTCCATCGTGTACTTCGTGCACTCACGGCCGAGGATGGTCTCTTTGCCGGCTTCCTTGATCTTGTTGGCAGCCTTGACCGCGTCGGTCAGGGCGAGGAAGTTGACATCGGCGCCCATCGCAGGCATCTCGGTGACCTGTTTCTCCGCGGTGTTGACCATATAGGTCTTGCCATCCTTGCGGATAATGGTCATCTCGGTGTTCATGCCCATGAAGTTCATCTTCATCTTCTGGGCTTCAAGCGCACCATAGTTGTCGAAATAGACGGTTGTCTCGCCCATCTCCGACTTCATGGTCACGATCCCGGACTTAATCCCGTAGCGGTGTCCGTCCTGGGCCGTCGCCACTCCTGCCGCTGTCGCGAGCAGGAGGAACAAAGTGATGATTTTCCTTTTCATTTATGATCGGGTTTTAACTGTTTTCCGGAATCAAAAATAGAAAAACCGGGCCGATGGCGGTCCGGTTTTTCGACGAATGGGCGGAATTCTTCGACGAACGCCCTTGCGGGATCTTACTCCTCGGCGGGTTTCATCGTAGTATAGACGTTGGTCACGTCCTCGTCATCTTCCAGCATGCCGGTCAGTTTGTCGAGGGTGGCGCGCTGCTCGTCGGTGACTTCCTTGAGATCCACGTTGGGGATCTGCTCGAAGCCGCCGGAGATCAGCTCGTAGCCATTCTCCTCGATGTACTTCTGGATCTGGCCGTAGGCGCTGTACTCGCCGTACATCACGATCACGGGGGTCACATTGCCGTCCTTGTCCTCCTCCTCTTCGCGGAAGAGCTCCTCCACGCCGTAGTCGATGAGTTCGAGCTCGAGCTCCTCGAGATCGACGCCCTCCTTCTCCTTGACGCGGAAGGTGCATTTGCGGTCGAACATGAATCCCACGGAACCGGTGGTGCCGAGCGAACCGCCGCACTTGTTGAAGTAGCTGCGGACATTGGCGACCGTGCGGGTATTGTTGTCCGTGGCGGCTTCCACGAGGTAGGCGATGCCGTAGGGACCGAATCCTTCGTAGATAATCTCCTTGAAGTCGCCCTGCTTGCTCTCGGTGGCCTTCTTGATGGCGCGCTCGATGTTCTCCTTGGGCATCTGCTCGGAACGGGCCTCGGCCATCAGGGCGCGGAGACGCGGGTTTCCGGTGACGTCGGGACCACCCTGCTTGACGGCGATGGTGATCTCCTTGCCCAGTTTGGTAAAGGTGCGGGCCATGTGGCCCCAGCGCTTCATTTTGCGCTCCTTGCGGAATTCAAATGCTCTTCCCATGGCTTATTCAGTGACGCGGGCGATGTTCTTGGCGATCTCGTAAGCCTCCAGGGAGGACGGGTAGTTCTCCTCGATGGCCTTGTAGCAAGCCAGGGCTTCGGCCTTCTGGCCAAGGGCCTCGTGGGCGGAGCCTTCCTTGAGCAGGTAGGCAGGGGCGAAAATATTGTCGGCGCGCTCGGCTGCGGCCTTGTAGCTGCGGACGGCGGCGGCGTAGTCCCCGAGTCCGACATAGGCGTCACCCTGGCAGGAGAGGGCGCGGGCGGCGAGGATGGGCTCCTTGCCCTTGTACTTCTTCAGGTAGGAGAGGGCGCTCTCATAGTTGCCGAGCTGGAGCTCGCAGATGCCGGCGTACAGATAGACCGCCTTGCCGGACTTGGTGCCGTACTCGGCGATGATGTCTGCAAAACCGAGGTTGTTGCCGTCTCCGTTGAGGGCGAGTTCGTACTCTCCGCTCTGGAAACTCATTTCGGCGGGATAGGTCTGCTGCATCGCCTCGACGCACTTGGGCTGGTAGATAAACTTGTTGTAAGCGAGGACGGCGAGGCCGATCACGAGGACGGCAATCACGGCGCCGAGGATAACTTTTTTGTTCTCGTTGAAGAACTGCTCGGCTGCGGAGACGGTCTGCTCGATGTTCTCCTGTCGCTGGGCTTCTTTGTCTTTCACATTTTTCTGAGCCATATTCCGGATATTTTAATTTCTAAACCAATTAGCCCGCAAAATTAGAAAAAATACTTTAACTTTGCAATATATGCCTTCGCTCCAGAAAATCGTCATCCAGGACTTCCGCAACATCCAATTGCAGGAATTGACCTTCTCCCCCAACATCAATTGCATCAGCGGGGGGAACGGCGAGGGCAAGACCAATCTCCTCGATGCGATCTGGTATCTGTCGATGACCAAGAGCGCCTTCTGTCCCTCCGACCGCTTCAATTTCCGCTACGGGACCTCCGCCTTCGCGCTGTCCGGCACCTATGCGATGAACGGAGGGGGCGTGTCGCGTTTCAGCATTTCCGTCACGGACGGCGGGGAGAAGAAGATCCGCCGCGACGACAAGCCCTATACGCGCATCTCCGAGCACATCGGCGTGCTGCCCATCGTGATGGTCTCCCCCGCCGATATCGCGATGGTCAGCGAATCCGGCGAGGAGCGCCGCAAGTTCGTCAATTCCGTCCTCTCGCAGATGGACCGGCCCTACCTGGGCGACATGCAGCAGTACAACCGCATCCTGCTGCAGCGCAACAAACTCCTCAAGGCCGGGATCGCCGACGAGGACCTCCTGGGGGCTTTCGACGAGCGGCTCTCGGCCTATGCCCGCCCCATTTTCGAGCGGCGCACCAGTTTCTGCGAGAGCCTCGTCCCGGTGGTGCAGCAGTATTACGCCGAGATCTCCGGCGGCCGGGAGCAGGTGGGCATCGAGTATCGCTCCGACCTGCAGAAGGGTGAGCTCGGGGAGATCCTCCGCAGCCGGCGCGAGCGCGACCAGATCTTCCATTTCACCACCGCCGGCATCCAGCGGGACGATTTCCTTTTCACGATGAACGGGCACCCGATCCGCCGCTACGGCTCGCAGGGACAGCAGAAGTCGTTCCTGGTCGCCCTCAAGTTCGCCCAGTACGAGGTGATGAAATCCGCCTACGGCTATCCGCCGATGATGCTCCTGGACGACCTGTTCGACAAACTCGACATGGGCCGCGTGGCCAACCTGCTGCGGATGGTCTCCGACAAGGCTTTCGGCCAGATCTTCCTGTCCGACTCCAACAAGGTCCGCACGGAGAGCATCGTGGACGCCCTCACCACGGACCGCATCTATTACGAGACGGCAGGAGGCGTCTTCACGCCCGTCAATGAGTAGAGTCCAGCGCAAGACCGCCGTCCCCCTGTCCGAACTCATCCGCGATTACCTCAAGGCCGAGCACCTCACCACGCCGCTCAATACCCAGCGCATCTTCGCCGCCTGGGACGCCGCCTCGGGTGCCGGATCCTATACCGTGCGGCGCTTTTTCCGCGAAGGTCGGCTTTACATCACCGTGAATTCCTCGGTGGTGCGCAGCCAGCTCTCTTTCCAGCGGGACGCGCTGCTCCGGCGGATCAATACCCTGCTCGAGGAGGACGAATTATTCACCCGGGATGATGCCCGCACCGGCTTCGTCCGCGAATTGATCCTGAAATGAAAATCGTCGTCGACAAGGCCATACCCTTTGTGGAAGGGGTGTTCGAGCCCTTCGCCGAAGTGCTCTACAAGGAAGGTCCGGATATCTGCCGCGCGGACCTGCTGGACGCCGATGCCCTCATCATCCGCACCCGCACCCGCTGCGACGCCGCCCTGCTCGAGGGCACCCCGGTCAAGATCATCGCCACCGCCACCGTGAGCATGGACAATATCGACCAGGCCTGGTGCCAGGAGCACGGCATCTTCGTGCAGAATGCATCCGGCTGCAACGCCGGCGGGGTGACGAACTATGTCTTCTCCGCCCTCTACGGCCTGGCCGCCCGGAAGAGCATCTCCCTGAGCGGCGCCACGATCGGCATCATCGGGATCGGCACCGCGGGTTCCCGCGTGGAGGAAATGGCCCTGGCCCTGGGTTTCAAGATCCTGCGCTACGATCCCTGGCGGGCCTCCAAGGAGTGGCACAATGAGTTCCACGATCTGGACACCCTGCTCGCCGGCTCGGACGTCGTGACCCTGCACATCCCCGTCAACGAGGTCACGCGCGGGATGGCAAACGCCGATTTCTTCGCCAAGATGAAGCCCGGCGCCTTCTTCATCAATACGGCCCAGGGCGAACTCGTGGTGGAAGAAGACCTCATCGCGGCCATCCCCCGGCTCGGTCCCGTGGCCCTCGACACCTGGTGCCACGAACCCAATATCAACCGGGAGCTGATGGACCTCGTGGACATCGCCACGCCCCACATCGCCGGCTATACCCTGCAGGGCAAGCAGATCGGCACTTCCCAGGCGATCCGCGCGGTGGCCCGCTTCTTCGGCCTGTCCAGTCTGTACGAATTCTTCCCTACCACGGAAATCATTGAATATCAGGCAGTAAAGATCGATGCCCACGACAAGGACCAGGGCCAGATCGCCTCGATCATCCAATATAACTATCCCATCTTCACCGATGACTTCATGTTCCGGCTCAACCCCGACCGCTTCAGCGAACTGCGGGCGGACTACAGTTACCGGCGCGAGTTTTATTTTTGATCATAAACCCTCCAATTGATAACACTATGGACAAAGCTACAATGAATGCTCAGATCGAGCGCTTCCGCAAAGGATTCCCCTGGCTCAAGATCGACGCCCCCGCCACCCCCGGCCACGGCATCGAGGTCCTGAGCGAGGAACGGCAGGACGAAGCCATCCGCTACGCCGAGGAGGCCGAAGTGGCCGGCCGCTGCAAGTTCGTGCCTGCCTCCGGGGCCGCTTCCCGGATGTTCAAGGACATCTTCGCCGGTATGGAAACGCCCAACGCGGCCACGCAAAAGCTCGCCGCCAACCTGGAGAAATTCGCCTTCTACAGCCCCGAGGTCTTCGGGACCGCCCCCTTTGATCCGGCGGAGACCGCCCGCACCCTGCTCACCGAGCCCGGCCTGGGCTACGGCAGCAAGCCCAAGGGCGTGCTGAAGTTCCACCGCTACCCGGACGAAGTACGCACCGCCCTGGCGGAGCACTTCGTCGAGGGACAGGCCTATATGCGTAACGCCGACGGGAGCGTGGACCTCGTGGTCACCATCTCCCCGGAGCACCGCGCCCTGTTCGAGGCCGCCGTGGAGGAGATCCGCCCGGTCTATGAGCAGCGCTACGGCGTGCGCTACAACGTCCGCTTCACCTACCAGGCCAAGGAGACCGACACCCTGGCCGTGGACGCCGAGGGTAAGCCTTTCCTCAAAGAGGACGGCAGCATCCTGACGCGCCCCGCCGGCCACGGCGCCCTGATCTACAACCTCAACGACCTGGATGCGGAGCTGGTGAGCATCAAGAACATAGACAATGTCTGCGTGGAGCGCATGCAGCCCGCCACCTATCGCTGGAAGAAGGTCCTGATGGGCCGCGCGCTGGAGTTGCGCGACTGTATCCAGGGCTACATCTTCGCGCTGGACCAACTCACCCTGATGCGCAAGGAAATGCGTGACTTTGCCTTCATCCCCGGCAACAACGTGTTCCTGGACGACCCCTTCGCCACGCCGGAATGCCAGGAGCTCTGCAACGAGATCGAGGACTTCCTGCGCGACGAACTCTGCATCGAGATTCCCGAGGCCAAGGACAGCCGCGACCGCGCCGAACTGCTGCGCGCCAAGCTCGACCGGCCCATCCGCGTCTGCGGTATGGTCAAGAACCTGGGCGAACCGGGCGGCGGCCCCTTCATCATCCGCGACAAGGACGGCTCCACCTCCCTGCAAATCCTCGAGGGTGCGCAGATCAATCCCGACGACCCGCAGGCCGTCGCCGCCCTGAAAGCCGCGACGCACTTCAACCCGGTCGACCTGGTATGCTGCCTGCGCCGCCACGACGGCACGAAGTTCAATCTGCTGGACTATGTGGATGAGGAGACCGGACTGATCAGCGCCAAGAGCTACCAGGGCCGCGAACTCCGCGCGCTCGAGCTCCCGGGCCTGTGGAACGGTTCGATGTCCGACTGGAACACCCTCTTCGTCGAGGTCCCGATCGAGACCTTCAATCCGGTCAAGGTCGTGCTCGACCTGCTGCGCGAGCCGCACCAGCAAGGCTGATCCCGGAATCTGAAAGATTTTTTCCGAAAAGGGATGCTTTTCTGAAAAAATTACTATCTTTGCAGTCCCTTTCGAGGGCATCTGGGTGTGGCGCAGTTGGTAGCGCACCTGGTTAGGGACCAGGAGGTCGCTCGTTCAAGTCGAGTCACCCAGACAGGTAAGACAAAGGCACTTGCATTTCTGCAGGTGCCTTTGTTTTTATAGCTTCTGATAGGCCAGGCGTTCGTCTCCGTTCAGCAGGAGGATGATTCCACAGTAGCGGAACCCGTAGCCGAGGATGCAGTGCTGCATGATGTGGTTGTCGCGGTGGGTGTCGATGCGCAGGTTCTCCTCCCGTGCGGAGCACCAGTCCAGCACAGTCCGGAAGATGCCGTGGACCTCGGGGTAGCTGGCCAGGCGGTGGATGACGTGGTAGGGCCGGGTGTCGTCCAGCCAGCGGCCGCCGTAGATGACCGAGTAGGTGGGCTCCGGCGAAGGCAGAAAGGCGAAATAGGCGACGATCCGCTCCCCTTCCAGGACGACGAATCCGCCCCCGCGGGCGATGTCCCGCAGGATGTCGCCCGCCGCCGGATAGCCGGCCTGCCACTGCGAAGTGTTGCCGCTCGCGACCATGATGCCCCGGGCGGCCTCCAGGACCGGCAGGATGGCCGGGATGTCGGCAGCACGGGCTTCGCGGATGGTCAACTTGTTCATATCGCGGCAAATATACACTTTTCTGCCTGATTATCCCACGATTTCTTTGGCGTTTCGTGTTATTCTCCCTATCTTTGCGTCAAAATCACACAACGTGTATACTTACAAGTATCCCCATCCGGCGGTGACGACCGACTGCGTCATCTTCGGTTATGATGTCAAAGAAGGCCTCTCCGTGCTCCTGGTGGAGCGCGGCATCGAGCCGTACAGAGGCTGCTGGGCCTTCCCGGGCGGCTTCATGAACATTGATGAAGATGCGGAGACCGGCGCCCGGCGGGAACTGCGTGAGGAGACCGGGCTCGAGACCGCCTTCATCGAGCAGTTCGGCTGCTTCACGGAGGTGAACCGGGACCCGCGGGAGCGGGTGATCACGATCGCATTCTACGCCCTGGTCCGCAAGGCCGAAGTGCAGGGCGGCGACGACGCGGCGGCCGCGCGCTGGTTCCCCATCGGGGAGGTGCCGGCGCTGGCCTTCGACCACGACCGCATCCTGCGGGTGGCCCTGGGCAAGCTCCGCGAGAAGATCCATTTCGAGCCGGTGGGATTCGAACTGCTGCCCGAGGTGTTCACGATGCCCCAGCTGCAGAGCCTCTACGAGGCCATCCTGGAGGTCCGCTTCGACCGGCGCAACTTCGCCGGGAAGATGCTGAAACTGGGCATCCTGGAGCAGGCGGAGGAACGGCCCGCAGGGACCGGAAGCCGGATTCCGGTGCGCTACCGCTTCAATGCGGACCAGTATAAAGAAATGAAGTCAAAAGGGTTTAAACTGGAGTTTTAAACGATGCCGAAAACGACTGTCCTGCAACGCCTCTCCGACTGGTTCCGGACGCGCCGGCGCCTCTATCACATCTACTGCGAACTGGGATACCTCCCCTGGCACAAAGCGTCCAAACCCCGCAAAGAGCGGAAGCCCAAAAAGCTCCGCAAGAAAGGCGACAGCGTGTATATCGGCGCCTTCGAGGTCATCCCGTTCCTGAACGGGGACGGCAAGCGCACCTTCGCCCACCTGTTCGCCCGGCCGGGCTATATGATGCGTGACTACATCCTGCGCGGCCAGCACGAACGGTATCTGGCCCCTTTCACCGCCCTGCTGGTCTTCTATTCGGTGTTCACCCTCCTGCTCTCCATCGTGCAGCCGAACTACAACCACAAGGGCTTCGGCGACGGGGTGCTCGAAGCCCTGCACGGCAATACGGAACTTCACGACAACGAGATGAATGAAAAGGCGCAACGCTTCTATAACTCGCTTGTCAAGACCGCGAGCTCGACCCTCATCCTGACACACCTGGACCTGTATCCGGAGGCCGTCGATACCCCGTGGAAGGGGTCCCTCGCCGCTGTCGAGGCGGACCTCCGGGGCAAAGGCGTCCCCATCTTCCTGGACAACTTCCTGCTCCTGTGGCTCTCGATGGCCATCCTGCTCCGCAAATACCGGATCAGCCTGTCCGGCGCGGCGGCCGCGTCGGCCTATGTCCTATGCCAGTACTGTACCTTCCTGTTGCTGGCGCTGATCCTGACCCTGGGCAAGACGACGCAGCTGGGCGTCCTGCTGATGGGCATCCTGCTGCTGATCGACTACACGCAGATGCTGGGCCTGCGCAAGCGGGAAGCGTTCGGCCTTACGATCAAGACCGGACTCCTCTACCTCGGCTTCACCGTCCTTTTCTACCTGCTGATCGGAGCGGGGCTGCTCCTTTTCTCTTATTCGCGGATGTAAGGCGCGGGCGCGTCAATATTTGTCCGAAGGGCCTTCGATCTCGAAGGCGTTGATCTTCTTGCGGTCCATCGCCCGCCAGGCGAAGACGATGTACGCCAGCACGAAGGGAATCAGCAGGGACACCCAGGACATCACCTGGAGGGTGAAGTAGCTGGAGGAGCTGTTGCGTATGGTCAGCGAACTCTGGAGGTCGGTGCAGGACGGGTAGTAGGCCGTGCCGTTGAATCCGGCCAGGAAGAAGACCGCCATCACCACCAGGACCGTGCCCGGAGCGGTGAGCCAGAAGCCGATGCGGGACGGGGTGAAAGCCCCTTTCCAGATTCCCCAGAGCACCAGCACCACGCCCGCAAGCAGCATCGACAGCACGACGGGCATCTGCAGCAGGTTGTGCAGGTATTTGTATTTCTCCAGGCTCACCACGCCGTCTTCGGAGACGGCATAACCCGGCCGCAGGAGCAGGATGAGCGCCCAGGCCAGGAAGAATAGCAGGAACGCGCCGGCATAGCCTTTCAGGCTGCGGCGCATCTTGGTGTGGATATCTCCGTCATCCACATTCTGGATCACGAAGAGGGCGCCCAGGATGGCCGCCAGGAACATCAGGGTGCATCCCAGCAGTACGGCGTGGAATTGCCCGAGGGCCTCCAGACCGTGCCAGGCGCTGCCCCAGGTGCTGATCACGGGGGCGGAGGCGTCGGCGATGGCCAGTTTGTCCACGGTGAAGGGAGATCCCGTGAAGAAGGTGCCCACGGCCGTGCCCACCAGGAACGGGGCCAGCAGGCCGTTGACCATCAGGGCGACGCGGAATCCCTTGACGCCCAGCAGGTTCTCCTTCTTGTTCTGGAATTCGTAGGAGACCGCCTGGAAGACGAAGCTGATCAGCAGCAGGACCCACACCCAGTAGGCGCCGCCGAAACTGGTGCTGTAGAACAGCGGGAAGGAAGCGAAGAACGCACCGCCGAAGGTGACGAGCGTCGTGAAAGTCAGCTCCCACTTGCGTCCGGTGGCGTTGAGGATCATCCGCTTCTGCGTATCATCGAGCATTCGGTTGCCCAGGTGCAGGTTGGCGCCCTGGACGAACATCAGGGCCACGAGCAGACCGCCCAGCAGGGCGATCAGGACCCACCAATAGTTTTGCAAGAACTCGTATGCCATGGTCTAGACGTTTTCAGGTTCAAATTCAGGTCCTTTCCGGATCGCTGCGAGCAGGATGCGGATTTCGATGATCAGGAAGAGGGCGAAGACGCCCAGGAAGACGAAGAAGGTCGTCTTCACCGCGCCGGCGCTCAGGCTCGAGATCGCCACGTTCACCGGCAGCAGGCCCTGGATGGTCCAGGGTTGGCGGCCCACTTCGGCCACGATCCAGCCGCACTGGCCGCAGAGGTACACCAGCGGGATGCAGATGATCGCCGCCCACAGCAGCCACTTCTTCCCGGTGATCTTGTCCTTCCAGGCGAACCAGACGGAGAGCAGCAGCACCAGGGCGCACAGCATCCCCAGGCCGATCATCAGGCGGAAGGCCCAGAAGACCACGCCCACCGGCGGCACCACGTCCTCCGGCGCGGCGAGGTGTCCGTAGCCCATATACTGCACGTTTTCCTCCAGCACCACACGGGCCTGCGCCGCTCCCGCGGGATCGCTTTCGCGCAGGGCGCGGTAGGTAGCCAGCGCATCGAGCGCCGTACGCCCGCGCCGCATTTTCTCCGCCACGGAGGGGACGGGGGTGCCGTCGTTGCCCGTATAGCCGTTCAAAATGTCATTGATGCCCGGGACGAAGCCGTCGGGGTCGTGCGTGGCGAGGATCGAGAGCATTTTCGGCACCTTGATACCGGGGACGATGGTGAAAGACGCCCCCCGGCCGCCGTCCTGTAAGCCCTCGGCCGCAGCCAGTTTCATCGGCTGGAACTCGGCCGCATGCACGCCTGAAGCGTCGCCGGAGAGCATCACGGCCGCGCTGCCCACGAGGCCCACGAGTCCGCCGATGAGCATGCTCCGGAGCGCGAATTGTTTCTGGCGGCCCTTCAGCAGGTACCAGGCGCTCACGCCCACCGTGAACACGCCGCCGGTCACCCAGCCGCTCGTCACGGAGTGGAAGAATTTGCTGACGGCCACGGGGTTGGTGATCACCTCCCAGAAAGCGGCCGCGGAAGCCATCTCGCTGCGGACGGTGTCGGGGTTGAAGCTGGTGCCGACCGGATTCTGCATCCAGCCGTTGGCCACCAGGATCCAGTAGGCGGAGATGGTGGCGCCGATTCCCGTCAGCCAGGTGGAGGCCAGGTGGAATTTCGGGGAGACTTTGTCCCAGCCGAAGAACATCACGGCGAAGAAGGTGGCCTCCATGAAGAAGGCCAGGATCCCCTCGATGGCCAGCGGGGCGCCGAACATGTCGCCCACGAACCAGGAGTAATTGCTCCAGTTCGTCCCGAACTCGAATTCGAGAATGATGCCCGTGGCGATGCCCACGGCGAAGTTGACGGCGAAGAGTTTCATCCAGAAGCGCGCCGCCTTCTTCCAGAATTCGTCTTTTTTGACAAGATAGAGGGTCTCCATCACGGCCATGACGAGGGCGAGGCCCAGGGTCAGGGGGACGAACAGCCAGTGGTAGGCCGCGGTCATGGCAAACTGGATGCGAGACCAGATTACGACATCCATAATTTATTCGGTTATAAGGTTCAGTGTTTCTTGTCCGGGAGCGGGCCGGCTGAGCCGCTCGCCCACTTGTTCGCTCTTCTGCTCGTCGCTCAGGCCGGCCATCGCCGGCTTGAAGAAGAAGACGCGCAGGATGGCGAAGAGGATGAAGAGTTTGAGGAGGATCAGCCACACGAGCGGCCGGCCCCAGGTCATGTTCTTGAAGGCGTCCCGGTAAAAGCGCCAGACGGAGCCCAATATGGACGACAGGTTTTTCATTTCCATTGTAAAGATACAACTATTTATAAGAATAACCGCACTTATTTTCGGCAATGCGGAGCCGTTCCATTCCGATCGTGTTTTTTCATGCTTTTTCCACCAGGGATGGCGGTTTCTTCGGGAATTCTTCTTATATTTGTCTGATTTTCATCTTTCAGAATTATGAGTATCCAACAAGATAAAATCCAAGAATTGGTCGAACGCCGCGCTAATGCGAAACTCGGCGGCGGACAGAAGCGTATCGACGCCCAGCACGAAAAAGGCAAACTCACTGCACGTGAGCGTCTTGCAAAACTCCTGGACCCGGGAAGCTTCGAGGAGTTCGACATGTTTGTGCAGCACCGCTGCACCCACTTCGGGATGGATGCGAGCCATCCGGACGGCGACGGAGTCGTGACCGGACAGGGCACTATCGACGGCCGTCCCGTTTTCGTTTTCGCACAGGATTTCACCGTCAACGGCGGTTCCCTGAGCAAGACCATGTCCGAGAAGATCTGCAAGGTCATGGACATGGCCGTGCGCGTGGGAGCGCCCGTGATCGGCCTCAACGATTCGGGCGGCGCCCGCATCCAGGAGGGCATCGACGCCCTGGCCGGCTATGGCGAGATCTTCGAGCGTAACATTCTCTCCAGCGGCGTGGTCCCCCAGATCAGCGGGATCTTCGGCCCCTGCGCAGGCGGCGCGGTGTATTCCCCCGCCCTCACTGATTTCACCCTGATGGTCAAGAACACTTCCTATATGTTCCTGACCGGTCCGGCCGTCGTCAAGTCCGTCACGGGCGAAGACGTGGACCAGGAGAGCCTCGGCGGTGCCAATGTCCACGCCTCCAAGTCCGGCGTGGCGCACTTCAGCGCCGCTTCCGAGGAGGAAGGCATCGAGACCATCAAGAAGCTCCTGTCCTTCCTGCCTCAGAACAATCTCGAGACCGCTCCCGAGCGTCCCACCGAGGATCCCGCGGGCCGGATGGACGACGCGCTCAATGACATCGTCCCCGACAGCCCCAACAAGTCCTACGACATGTACGGCGTGATCCGCAGCATCGTGGATGACGGCGAGTTCTTCGAGGTCCACAAGGATTTCGCGAAGAACATCATCGTGGGCTTTGCCCATATGGGCGGCAAGAGCGTGGGTGTCGTGGCCAACCAGCCGGGCGTGCTCGCCGGCGTGCTGGATATCAACGCCTCCCGCAAGGGCGCCCGCTTCGTGCGCTTCTGCGATGCGTTCAACATCCCGCTCGTGACCCTGGTGGACGTTCCGGGCTTCCTGCCCGGCACGCAGCAGGAGTACGGTGCCATCATCACCAACGGCGCCAAGCTCCTCTTCGCTTATGGCGAGGCCACCGTCCCGAAGGTGACCGTGACCCTGCGCAAGAGCTACGGCGGCGCGCACATCGTGATGAGCTGCAAGCAGCTCCGCGGCGATGTCAACTACGCCTGGCCGACCTCCGAAATCGCCGTGATGGGCGCGGACGGCGCCGTGGGCGTCCTCTATGGCAAGGAGCTCAAGGCCGAGACCGATCCGGCCAAGCAGGCCGCCCTCGCCGAGGAGCGCAAGCAGGAATACAACAACCTCTTCTGCAACCCTTACCAAGCTGCGCAGAAGGGCTATATCGAGGACGTCATCGAGCCGCGCAACACGCGCTTCCGCGTGATCCGCGCCCTCGCCGCCCTCGAAGGAAAACGACAGGAAATCCCCGCGAAGAAACATGACAACCTTCCTCTTTAATCTTCTCCTGCCCCTTACGGCCGGCGGAGACAGGATGGCCGAAATCGACCCTCACGGCTGGACCCTCACGATCATCAGCGTGACCACGGTTTTCACCGCCCTGATCATCCTCTACTTCATCTATAATTTCTCCGGTAACATCTTCTCGGGCAAGTACAAGCGCAAACCGCGCGCTCCGAAAGCCGGCAAAGGAGAGATCAGCCCCGAAGTAGCGGCCGCGATCGCCCTGGCGCTCGACGCCGAGGCGGGCTCCGAAACCGAGGTGGCCATCGCCATGGCCCTGCACCTCTTCCTGTCCGACGCCGTGCACGACGTCGAACCGGGGTTCATCACCATCCGTCGCAACCCTTCCCCTTGGGATAACAAGCAGTTGAACTTCAGAAAATCACCCAGACAATGAAAGCATACAAATTCAAGATCAACGGCAAGGAATATAACGTAGCCGTCAACGGAATTGAAGGAAAGAACGCCGACGTGACCGTCAATGGCGTCAATTATCAGGTCGAACTCGAAAACGAGGTCTCTCCCGCCGTCGCCGCCGCTCCCGCGGCCGCCCCTGCGGCTGCAGCCGCCGCTGCTCCCGCCGCCGCCCCGAAACCGGCCGGTGCCGGCAAGAAGATCGAATCCCCTCTTCCGGGCGTCATCATCTCCGTGGACGTCAAGGAGGGCCAGGCTGTGAAGCGCGGCCAGAAAGTCGCCGTCATCGAGGCGATGAAGATGGAAAACGAGATCCTCTCCGATGTGGACGGCACCATCACCGCCATCCACGTCAAGCAGGGTGATTCCGTACTTGAAGGCGCTGACATCGTAACGATCGGTTGATGGAAAACGTAATCGACAGCCTCCAGCAGTTCTGGCAGTTCACGGGTTTCGCGAACGCCACTTGGCAGCACCTGCTGATGATCTGCATCGGCTTGATCTTCATCACCCTGGGTATTGTCAAGCACTGGGAGCCGCTGCTGCTCGTACCGATCGGTTTCGGTATGATCATCGGCAACATTCCCCTCTTCTTCGACCCGGTCACCGGGGTCGGTCTCCGGATCGGCATCTATGAAGAGAACTCGGTGCTGAACATCCTCTACCACGGTGTGAAGAACGGCTGGTATCCGCCGCTCATCTTCCTGGGGATCGGGGCGATGACGGACTTCTCGGCCCTCATCTCCCAGCCCCGCCTGATCCTGATCGGCGCCGCCGCCCAGATGGGTATCTTCGGTGCCTACCTGCTTTCGCTCGTGCTCGGCTTCGCCCCCAATGAGGCGGGTGCCATCGGCATCATCGGCGGCGCGGACGGCCCGACGGCCATCTTCCTGAGCTCCAAGCTGGCTCCGGAACTGATGGGCGCCATCGCCGTGTCGGCCTACTCCTACATGGCCCTCGTGCCCGTGATCCAGAAGCCGATCATGCTGCTGCTCACCACCAAGAAGGAGCGCGTGATCCGGATGAACAAGCCGCGCGTGGTCAGCCAGCAGGAGAAGATCATCTTCCCGATCATCGGCTTCCTCTGCACCGCCTTCATCGTCCCGTCCGGCCTGCCGCTGCTCGGCATGCTCTTCTTCGGCAACCTGCTCAAGGAGAGCGGCGTCACCAAGCGCCTCGCCGCGACCGCAAGCGGTCCGCTGATCGATGTGGTCACCACGCTCATCGGTCTGACCGTGGGTGCCTCCACCCAGGCGGATGTGTTCCTGACCGGCCGTTCGGCTCTCATTTTCGGCCTCGGCCTCGCGTCCTTCGTGATCGCCACCACCTTCGGCGTGCTCTTCACGAAGTTTATGAACCTGTTCCTGCCTGAAGGCAAGAAGATCAACCCGCTGATCGGCAACGCCGGTGTGTCCGCCGTGCCCGATGCAGCCCGCGTGTCGGAACAGGTGGGACTCGAAGCGGATCCGTCCAACCACCTGTTGACCCACGCCATGGCGCCCAACGTGGCCGGCGTGATCGGTTCTGCCGTGGCGGCCGGTATCCTCCTCGGCTTCCTGGGTTAATGGACTACCAGCAGCCCGGTTTTACACGATAATAACACTCATCGCATATGTCAGACAAATTACAGGAACTCACGGAGAAACTTTACATCCAAGGTCTCTCCAAAGGCAAAGAAGAAGGAAAATTGTTGCTTTCCCGTGCGCGCGAAGAAGCCGACCGCATCGTCTCGGATGCGCGTGTCCAGGCTGCCGCCATCATTTCCGACGCTGAAAAGCAGGCCGCAGACCTCAAGGACAAGACGGCCTCGGACCTCAAGATGGCCTCCGCACAGTGCCTCCAGGCCACCAAGAAGGACATCGAAAACCTGCTGGTGAACGCCATCGGCGCCGCCCCGGCCGGCAAGCAGCTGTCCGATCCCGACTTCCTCAAGAAGATCATCGAGGCGGTCGCCACGCGTTTCAGCGCCGAGCAGTCCGCCGACCTGTCCCTGCTGCTTCCCGCCTCCCTCAAGCAGGAGCTCGAGCCGTGGGTGGAAGGTGAACTCCGCCAGAAGCTCGGCAGCGGCCTCAAAGCCGATTTCACGAAGAAAGTCGCCGGAGGCTTCTCCATCGGCCCGAAAGACGGCGGCTGGTTCGTCAGCATGACGGACGAGACCTTCAGCAAGCTGCTCGCCGAGTACCTCCGTCCCGTCACCCGCAAGCTCCTCTTCGGCTAGACGATGAACAATTACGAATACATCGTCGCCAGTTTGCCCGTCCTCCGGCTGGACGACCTCAAGGCTGGCAAGGGTCTGGCGGAAAAGCTGCTCGGAGAGATCCGCAGCCAGCTTTCCGGGCGTGACAACGCCGTACTGGACTTCCTGCTGCTCAGTTACGATCCCGACCAGCTCAACGCAGACTACTACAAGCGCGCCCTCGCCCACAAAAACCGTTTTGTGCGCGAGTGGTTCGCTTTCGACCTGGACCTGCGCAACACCGTGGTCGCCTACCTCAACGACTCGCTGGGGCGCGAAAAGGGCCGGGACCAGTTGCTGCTGGAGGGGCGCGAAGAACTCGAGTTCCCCGAACGGGCCAAGGCGGAAGCCATCCTCCACGGCGACGACATCCTGGACCGGGAGCGTGGCCTGGACGAACTCCGCTGGCACAAGACCAACGAAATCACCCTGATGGATTACTTCAATCTCGAGGTGATCCTGGGTTTCGTCTGCAAGCTCAAGATCGTCGACCGTTGGCTCCAGCTCGACCCTGATTCCGGCCGGGCCCTGTTCCGCAAACTGGTCGAGGACATCCGTTCCACATACGACAATAAAAAACAGAATATCACGATATGAGTACAACAGGAAAGGTAACGGGCATCGTCTCGAACCTCGTGACCGTGGCCGTCGACGGGCCCGTAGCGGAGAACGAACTCTGCTACATCACCCTCGGAGGCTCCCGGCTCCTCGCCGAAGTCATCAAGGTAAATGGCGACAAAGCCTCGGTCCAGGTGTTCGAGAGCACCCGCGGACTCAAGAATGGAGACAATGTCGAATTCCTCGGCAAGATGCTCGAGGTCACCCTCGGCCCGGGCTTGCTGTCCGGCATTTATGACGGTCTCCAGAACAACCTCACCACGATGGAGGGCGTCTTCCTCAAGCGGGGCGAATACACCGAGCCGCTTGACCACGCCGCCACCTGGGACTTCACCCCGATCGCCAATCCGGGCGACAAAGTGGTCGCCGCCGACTGGCTCGGCGAGGTGAAGGAAGGCTGGCTTCCTCACAAAATCATGGTTCCCTTCTCCTTCCAGGGTGAATACACCGTCAAGGAGGTCGCGCCCGCCGGCAACTACACCATCGACAAGACCATCGCCGTGCTGACCGATGCCGACGGCGAGGACGTCCCCGTGACGATGACCCAGAAGTGGCCGGTCAAGGTGGCCGTCAAGGGTTACCGCGAGAAGCCGCGTCCCTCCAAGATCATGGAGACGGGCGTCCGCGTCATCGACACCTTCAACCCGATCGCCGAGGGCGGCACCGGATTCATCCCCGGTCCGTTCGGCTGCGGCAAGACCGTTCTCCAGCACGCCATCGCCAAGCAGGGCGACGCCGACGTGATCGTGATGGCGGCCTGCGGTGAGCGTGCCAACGAGGTCGTGGAGATCTTCACCGAGTTCCCGGAACTCATCGACCCCCATACCGGCCGTCACCTGATGGAGCGTACGACCATCATCTGCAACACGTCCAACATGCCGGTGGCCGCCCGTGAGGCGTCCGTCTACACTGCCATGACCATCTGCGAGTACTACCGCGCCATGGGTCTGAAGTGCCTGTTGCTCGCGGACTCCACTTCCCGCTGGGCCCAGGCCCTCCGCGAGATGTCCAACCGTATGGAGGAACTTCCCGGACAGGACGCTTTCCCGGTGGACCTCTCCGCGATCATCTCAAATTTCTACGCACGCGCGGGCATGGTCATCCTGAACAACGGCCAGTCCGGCGCCGTGACCTTCATCGGCACCGTCTCCCCTGCCGGCGGTAACCTGAAGGAGCCCGTGACCGAATCCACCAAGAAGGCCGCCCGCTGCTTCTACGCCCTCGAGCAGAACCGCGCCGACCAGAAGCGCTACCCGGCCGTCAACCCGATCGACTCCTACTCCAAGTACCTGGAGTATCCGGAGATCCAGGAATTCCTCAACGAGACCGTCCAGAAGGGTTGGACGGAGAAGGTCCTCAAGGCCAAGAACATCGTCCGCCGCGGACGGGAAATGGCCGACCAGATCAACATCCTGGGCGACGACGGCGTGCCGATGAGCTACCACGAAGCCTTCTGGAAGTCCGAACTCGTGGACTTCGCTTTCCTGCAGCAGGACGCGTTCGATGCGATCGACGCCCTCTGCCCGATGGAGCGCCAGAAGTATATGCTCGACTGCATTCTGGATATCTGCGACCGCAAATTCGAATTCGAGAGCTTCGAAGAGTGCCGCACTTACTTCAAGGACCTGATCAACACCCTGCGTCAGATGAACTACACGGAGTTCGAGAGTCCCAAGTTCCACGATTACGAGCAGCAGCTCAAAAAACAACTTTCCTGATCTATGGCAACGAAAGCATTCCAACGCACATACACCCAGCTGCAGGCCATCACCAAGGCCACGGTCACCCTCAACGCCAAGGGTGTGTCGAACGATGAGCTGGCCACGGTGGGCGGCAAGCTGGCCCAGGTCGTCAAGACCAAGGGCGACCTCGTCACCCTCCAGGTATTCTCCGGCACGGAAGGCGTGCCGACCAATGCAGAAGTTTCCTTCCACGGTGCGCCCCCTACCCTGCGCGTGAGCGACCAGCTGTCCGGACGCTTCTTCAACGCCTACGGTCACCCGATCGACGGCGGTCCCGAGGTGGAAGGCGAAGAGCGCGAGGTGGGCGGTCCGTCCGTGAACCCGTACAAGCGCCGCCAGCCCTCCCAGCTGATTCCGACCGGCATCGCCGGCATCGACCTCAACAACACCCTGGTCTCCGGCCAGAAGATCCCGTTCTTCGCCGACCCGGACCAGCCGTACAACCAGGTCATGGCCGACGTGGCCCTGCGCGCCGACGTGGACAAGATCATCCTCGGCGGTATGGGTCTGAGCAACGACGACTACCTCTTCTTCCGCCACAGTTTCGAGGCGGCGGGCGCCCTGGACAAGATCATCTCCTTCGTCAACACGACCGAGGAGCCGCCGGTGGAGCGCCTGCTCATCCCGGATATGGCCCTGGCCGCCGCCGAGTATTTCGCTGCGGACAAGAATGAGAAGGTGCTGGTCCTGCTGACCGACATGACCCTGTACGCCGACGCCCTGTCCATCGTGTCCAACCGTATGGACCAGATCCCGTCCAAGGACTCCATGCCGGGCTCCCTGTATTCCGACCTCGCCAAGATCTACGAGAAGGCGGTGCAGCTGCCTTCCGGCGGTTCGATCACCATCATCGCCGTGACCACCCTGAACGACGGAGATATCACCCACGCCATCCCGGACAACACCGGTTACATCACGGAAGGCCAGCTCTTCCTGCGTGCGGATCCCGATACGGGCAAGGTCATCGTCGATCCGTTCCGCTCCCTGTCCCGACTCAAACAGCTCGTGCAGGGCAAGCAGACCCGCGAGGACCACTCCCAGGTGATGAACGCAGGCGTACGTCTGTATGCGGATGCGCAGAACGCCAAGACCAAGCTCGAGAACGGTTTCGACCTCTCGGACTACGATCTCCGCTGCCTTGAGTATGCCAAGGAATATGCGATCCGCCTGCTCTCCATCGATGTCAACATCACGGTGGAGCAGATGCTGGACACCGCTTGGGAAATCTTCGCCAAGTACTTCTCGCCGGCAGAGACCGGTATCAAACAGGCACTCGTTGACAAATACTGGAAGAAATAGATCCTTCACTTCGTTCAGGATGACAAAGGGATGTTCTGGATGATAAACAGTTACCCCCTGTCATTTTGAGCAAAAGCGAAAAATCTACGACAAATGGCAATTAAATTCCAATACAACAAGACGTCTCTGACGAATCTGGGCAAGCAGCTCAAGGTGCGCCAGAACGCATTGCCGACCCTCAAGAACAAGGAGTCGGCCCTGCGTTCGAGCGTGCTTGAGGCCAAGAAGGAGTCCGAGCGGCTGGCCAGCGAGTTGGAGGCTTCCCTGAAACGGTACGACTACCTGGCCGCGCTCTGGAACGAGTTCGAGCCGGGGCTGGTCCGGATCGTGGACGTCGACCTGCGCACCGTCAAGGTTGCAGGCGTCAAGACGCCGAAGCTGGACGAGATCCATTTCGAGATCCGGCCGTTCAACGCCTTCGTCAAGCCTGCCTGGTATGCCGACGGCGTGGCCATCCTCAAGGAACTCTCCCGGCTCGGCATCGAGTCCGAGGTCTACCAGGAAAAACGGCGGATTCTCGAGTTCCAGCGGAAGAAGACCACCCAGAAGGTGAATCTGTACGAAAAGGTCCAGATTCCCGGCTACAAGGAGGCCATCCGCAAGATCAAGCGATACATGGAAGACGAGGAGAACCTCTCCAAGGCTTCTTCCAAGATCGTCAAGAGCAGACACGCAGCTGAAGAAGAGGAGGAACAGGCATGATCGAGAAAATGACCCGCTATAACTTCATCCTCCTCGGAGGTGAAGAAGAGAAGTTCCTCGCCGATCTGCAAGAGCTGGGCGTGGTGGACATCACCCGGTCTTTCAAGCCCGTGGACGATGCCTCTAACCAGCTCCTGGTCAAGGCCGAGAACCTCAAGACCGCCGCGGCGTTCCTGGGCAGCCAGGACTTCCCGGAGGTCACGCCCCTCCCGGTGTCCGCAGAGGACCCGGCGGCGGAGACCTTTCTGCTCCAGCGCCGTCTGCAGGACGTGCGTTTCAAACTGGAAGCGGCCCGCAAGGAGTATTCGCTCCGCAAGCCCTGGGGCAACTTCAACCAGGCCGACTTCAACGAACTGGACCAGCTCGGTTTCAAGACACGCTGGTACTGCGTCTCGAAGAAAGTGTTCTCCGAAGACTGGGCCCAACTGGTCCCGCTCAAAGTCATCCACGAGGAGGACAACAACATCTGGTTCGTGACCATCTCCGATGATCCCGACTACAGTTTCCCGGTCCAGGAGATCGCCGCCCCCGGCGGAGATTTCACCCTCTCCGAAGAGCAGATTCAGCAATACGAAGAAGAGCTCGTGGAGATCAAGGGACACATCCTCGGACTCAAGGAACAGATCCCGGATATCGAGAACCAGACCGCCCGGATCCTGAACGACCTGGATATGTACCTGGCCGGGAAGGGATCGGAATCCGCGGTCGAAGGCTATGTCACCCTCTTCGAGGGCTTCGCCCCCGTCGAGGAAGACCAGCGCCTCACCGAGGCCTTCGACGCGATGGACGTGCTCTGGTACAAGGCTGAAGCAAAGCTTGAGGACAACCCGCCCATCAAACTGAAAGGTAATAAGTTCACGAGGCTGTTCTCCGTGCTGACCGACATGTACGGCCGCCCGCAGTACAACGGCTTCGACCCGACCCCGTTCATTGCGGTCTTCTTCCTGCTGTTCTTCGCCTTTTGTATGGGCGACGCCGGCTACGGCCTCGTCCTCATCCTCGTGGGCCTGCTGCTGAAGAAGGTCAAGAGCTTCGCCTCCCTGGCCCCGCTCGTCGTCGTCCTGGGTATCGGTACGACCGTCATCGGCCTGATCTTCCACACCTTCTTCTCGATGGACATGCTGACCTGGTCCTGGATCCCGGACGGCGTGAAGAAATGCATGCTGCCTTCCAAGATCGCCGGCTACGACGGCACGATGGTGCTGGCCCTGGTCGTGGGTATCGTCCACCTCTGCGTCGCCCTGGTCGTCAAGGCCATCTACGCCACCAAGCACGAAGGTTTCGCCAAGACCGTCGGCACCTGGGGCTGGACCCTGCTGATCGTCGGCGGCTCCATCGTGGGCGGCATCGCCCTCGCGGGCGTCCTCGACAAAGCGGTCACCAAATGGGTCCTCATCGGCCTGGGCATCCTGTCCGCGCTGGCCATCTTCCCGCTCAACAACCTGAAGCGCAATCCGCTGGTCAACACGGGACTCGGCCTCTGGGACACCTACCAGACAGTCACCGGACTGCTGGGCGACGTACTGAGCTACCTGCGACTGTATGCCCTCGGCCTCGCCGGCGCCATGCTCGGCTTCGCCTTCAACTCCATCGGCCAGATGGCGCTCGGAGACGGGGGCAGCGTCGGCGGCTGGATCGGCTTCATCCTCATCGTGGTGATCGGGCATACGCTCAATCTCGCGATGTGCGCCCTCGGCGCTTTCGTCCACCCGCTCCGACTCAACTTCCTGGAGTTCTTCAAGAATTCCGGCTACGAGACCAGTCCGCGGAACTATACTCCTTTGCAGAAAACAAACAATAATCAATAATTCATTACAACTATGCTTAGTATTTTACTTGGTTATCTCGGCCTGGGTCTGGTGTTGATTCTGGGCGGTATCGGCAGTGTCATCGGTACGACTACGGCTGGCAACGCCGCAGAAGGTGCGCTGAAACTCAAACCGGAAGGATCCGGTAACTATCTGGTGCTCTCCGCCCTCCCGGCTACCCAGGGCATCTACGGATTCGTGGCATTCTTCCTCATGCTGAGCAAGATGACCTCCGATCCCGAAGCCAACGGTCTGATCGTCTTTGCGATCGGCGCCTGCGTGGGCCTCGTCTGCCTGCTCTCCGCCATCCGCCAGGGTCAGGTCTGCGCCAACGGTATCGTCGGTATCAGCCAGGGCCACAACGTCTTCACCAACACCCTGATCTACGCCGCTCTCCCGGAGTTCTACGCGATCCTCGGTCTGGTCGGCGCCCTGATGGTGTAATCCAGGGGGCTCCCCCGTTCAAAAAGCGAAACGCTCCGCCGGAGTGTTTCGCTTTTTGCTTTTTTGCCGTCCGCTCCGTATCTTTGCCCGTCGTTCTATGAGCAAGCACATCATCTACCAAGTCCTCCCCCGCCTGTGGGGACGCGGCCGGTTCTCGGACTGGGACGCCGCCTCGTTCGCCCACCTGCACACTCTCGGGGTGGATTATATCTGGTACACCGGCGTGCCCCGGCACGCGACGGGACGGGATTTCGTGAAAGGCAATCCCGGTTCGCCCTATGCCATCACCGACTGGCGGGACGTCAATCCCTATCTGGCGGACGACCCGGCCCGGCGGCTCGAGGAGTTCGACGCCCTTGTCCGCCGGACCCACGCGGCGGGTTTCCGGGTTCTGATCGATTTCATCCCCAACCACGTGGCCCCGGATTACGTCGGACCCATCCGGCGCTTCGACTGGCACGACGGTGATTGGAGCGACACGCGCAAAAACGACTGGTCCGCCCCCGCCACGCGCGCGGAGATGCTCGAAATCCTCCGCTTTTGGGCCTCCCGGGGCGTAGACGGCTTCCGTTGCGACATGGTGGAGCTGGTGCCGCCCCAGGCGTTGAAGGCGCTGATTTCGGCCGTAAAGGCCGATTTTCCGGAACTGCTCTTCGTGGCGGAGGTCTACAAGAAAGAAAACTACCGGCCCTACCTGGACGAAGTGGGCTTCGACCTGCTCTATGACAAATCGGGCCTCTACGATACCCTGCGCGCCGTCTGCTGCCACGGAGCCTCGGCCCGCGGGATCAGCTGGAACTGGCAGTGGCTGGGAGACCTGCAGCCGCGCGTGCTGAATTTCCTGGAAAACCACGACGAACAGCGTCTCGCTTCGCCCGCATTCCTGGGCGATGCCCGCCGGGGGTTCGCCCCGCTTGCCTGTTCGCTGCTGCTCAACACCGCTCCCTTCATGCTTTATTTCGGGCAGGAGGTCGGGGAAGACGGGATCGACGGGGCCGACGGCCGCACCTCCATCTTCAACTGGAGCGATCCCCCGGAACTGCGCGAACTGTACCGTTCGCTGCACGGCGGCGCTCCCCTGGCACCCGCAGAAGCGGCCGTGCTGGCGCGCTACCGGGAACTGACCACCCTGGCCGGGCGTCCCGTATTCGCCCGGGGCGGCACCTGGGACCTGGGCTATTGCAACGGAGCCGCTCCCGGCTTCAATCCCGACCGCCACTTCGCCTTCGTACGCTTTGATGCGTCCGAAGCCTGGCTGGTCGTGTGCAACTTTTCCGCCGACACCGCCAGCGTAGAACTCGTCCTGCCGGCGGAACTGCGCGGCCGCCGCCCGGGCCTGCCGCACACCGCGGCCGCCGGCATCGCGCCATTCGACGCCGCCGTCCTGCGGCTTATCTAAAGAATCAGAACGGGTAGCCTACACCGAAATGGATGGCGGATCCGCCGCCCGAGAACCAGCCCCTCGGACCGACCCAGCGTGCCCCCGCATCGCGGGCGGGATCGTGGATCCGGAAGCCGGCGTCGAGCCGCAGCAGGATGAAATCCAGGTTTACGCGCACGCCCAGCCCCCAGTCGCCGGCCAGGCTCGCGGGGATGCGCACGGCGCCCTTGCCGCCGTCCCCCATATCCCAGACATTGCCCGCTTCGGCGAACAGCGCCCCCTCCAGCTTCCAGAACATCGGGAAACGATACTCGAGGTCCGCTTCCAATTTGAGGTTGCCCGTCTGGCTGGGCAGCACGAAGAACTGGCTCAGGGGCTCGGAGCCCGGGCCCAGGGTACGGGCCTGCCAGCCGCGCATGCTGCTCGCGCCGCCGCAGTAGAACTGCTTCTCGAACGGGAGGGCGGCGGAGTTGCCGTAGGCCCAACCGGCGCCGCCCACCAAATGGAGGGCCAGGGCCTGGTTGTCGTTCCAGCCGAAACGGAAGACACGGCCGAAGTTCAGTTCGAGGCGCGCGTACTGCTTGTAGGGCAGTCCGAAGAGCCGGTGCTGGGTGATACCGGCGGGCGTGACATCGGTCGGAAGGACGGAGTTGAACAAGGAGATCACATTCCCCGACAGGGCCAGGGATAAGCGTTCGTAATGGTAGGCGGTCTTGGGCACCACGTCAGCGTCGGTGGTGTGGTAAAGCATCAAACCGATGCCGGCGTCGATATGGTCGTCGAAGGTATCCCAGAGGTAGGGATACTCGATCATGATCCGCGAAAAGTCCTCGGTGATGGCATAGAGCTTGGCCAGGTTGAATTGCAGGGGGTTGACCTGGTAGAAGAAATCCCGGCCGATCTGCCCGCTGAAGCCGTAGTTGAGCGAGGCGAGGCTCCGGCGGTACTCCGGACGGTTCTGGTAGTTGAAAGAGGCGCTGATGTCCGTGCGGGGGATGTTGATACCGTGGATGCGCTCCAGCGGATAGCCCAGCAGCCGCGGGAAACTCAGGGAGGCGGAGAAACCGAACTCCGTGGAATGGGCACCCGAACGCGGCAGATACTGCCAGTTGCCCGAGAAGCCGAGGTTGAGCCACTCCCCGCCGTGGAAGAGGTTTTTGTGCGAGAAACTGATCTGGGGCGAGAAACCGAGCAGGCCCGAGGCATTGGTGGACCCCTCGAAATTGGCCTTGAAACCCATCAGTTCCCCGCCGCCGAGGCGGATGTCGCAGTCCACCGTGGTGCTGTCGACAGGGGTCATCTCGATCCCGACATTGTTGAACACCTTGAGGGCGGCGTAGCGGGAATAGGTCGTGTTGACGATACGCTCGCTGTAGTACTCCCCGGGTTGGATGGTGTTGAACTTGCGCAGGAGCGATTCGTTGAAACGGATGCTCTCCGGGTGCGAGATGCGGACCTTGCCGATGCGATATTTGCGGATCGGCGCATCGTTGGCGGCGTTCTCATTGCGGGTATGGCCCTTGATCCGGTAGTAGAGCGTGGTGAAGGGCGTGAGCGTGTCAGCCTCGAAGAAATAGTGGTTCTTGTTGAAATCGTAGTAGCCCAGGTCGCGGAACATCGAAGCGCCGCGCACCGTCTCGGCCTCGAGGGACTTCTCTGCGAGGAAATCCCCGGCCTTGACGGTCACGTTGGCGCTGTCAGCGCGGAACTCTTCGCCGAAGGTCCCGCCGGGGACATCGAAGACCAGGCTGTCGATGCGGATGCGGTGGCCGGGCCGGACGATATATTTGACACGGGCCAGCCGGCCGTCGTAGTCGACCTCGGCATCGACCCGGCTGCCAAAGTAACCGATAGTCTCGAGGTGGCCGGCGATATTGGAGCGCGACCCCTCCATCAGGGCCGGATCGAATACCACGGGGGCCACGCCCACTTTCTCCCAGAAGGCGTTGATCCCCTCCCCGCTGCCGTTGGACCAGTTATAAATGTACAAGAACGGATTCCAGCCGAAGAGAATATAGGAATTGGGTTGCTGGCGGATGTAGGGCGTCACTTCGCTGCTGGGCAGTTTCTCGCCGTCGAACTCCACTTTATTGGATGCGAGACGGTAGGTCCCCTCGGGAAGCAGTTTTGTAGTACTGCACGAGATAACCGCCATCAACACGATGATATATAAAAGGATGCGCCTCATCTTCTGCGAAACTCGGACAAAGTCACGGCCGTGGCGGCGGCCACATTGAGCGACTCGGCCCGCGAGCCGCCGAAGGCGGGAATAAACAGGCGCGCATCCACCTCGGCTGCCACGGCGGGACGGATCCCCGCCGCCTCATTGCCCATCACCACGAGCCCCGCGGCGCCCAGGGGTTCGCGGTACAGGTCGCGTCCGTCGAGGAAGGTCCCATAGACATGCTCTCCTGCCGAGCGGACCAGGCGGCACAGCTCCGGCAAGTCGGCGGTGACGGTCCGCACGCGGAAGATCGAGCCCATCGAAGCCTGGATCGCCTTGGGATTGTAGGGCTCCACACAATCTTCGGAAAGGAACACCGTCCGCACCCCGAACCAGTCGGCGATGCGCAGGATCGTGCCGAGGTTACCGGGATCCCGGACTCCGTCCAGTGCCAGGTAGAGTTCGTGCTCCAGGGCCGGGACGGCAATCTGCGGACGGGCGACGACGGCCAGCACGGGCGAAGGCGTAGACAACTGGCTGATGCGGTCCATCACGCTCTCTCCCACCTCTTCGCGGCGCAGCACGCGCACCACTTCGAAATCAGAATCCAGGGCTTCCTGCACCAGCTTCTCCCCCTCCACGACGAAGAGGGCCAGGGCGTCGCGGTATTTCTTTTCGCGCAGCGAACGGATCTGCTTGATTTCTGCCTGTGTGATGCTCATTTCCCGCAAATATACAAAAGAAAAGCCGGATTCCTCACGGAATCAGGCTTTCAAAGAATCCCAATTGCGAATTAATATTATTCTTCTCCAAGTTCCTCCACGACCGGGGAGTCGGGAGCGTTACGCATCACGGAGGCGATGCCCTGCTTCATCGTACGCTCGGAAGCATACATCTGGCTGGAGCCGATCACCTGGCCGTTGCTGGCCTTCAGATTGAAGAAAGGCTTGCCGTTCTTGGCGACCTTGACTTCGAAGCGGGCCTCGACGGGGCCGTTCTTGCGGACGGACTCGATGCCATTGAGGCAGGCGGCCTTGGTGGTGTAGCCCTCACTGGTCAGAATGACCTGACCGTTGGTGGCCTTCAGGTTGAACTGGAACTCTCCGTTCTTGCGGAGTGTAACAACAAATTTTCCCATGGTTGTATTAATTAAAAGTGTTAAAGTGTTTTCGCTATTCACAAATATAGCAATTTTATCTTCTGCTGCACCCCATTTTTGCTAAAAAATTGCAGTTGTGAGAGTATAACAAAAATGTTAAGGCGTTTAACTTCGATGTTTCATTCATTGATTTTCAATTTATTGAATGATTTTTACCCAACCGGATGACATCCGTGCGGTAAACCGCATTTTTTTTGTATATTCGCATAGAGAAATGACCACATAATGGACAGTTACCAGATTCGACGCGAACTCTACAACGCGGCATCCCTCTACGAAGGCTTCGATCCGGCCGACTATAAGTCATACGCCCGCTCCTACGACGGGCAGGCTTATGCCGACTATTGTTACCACGGCCGGTGGAGCCGGGACTTCCAAGTCACCCTCGCCCGCTCGCTCCACGATCACTCCGTCATCGAGTCGATGCAGCGTTTTCTCGAAGGCTACGACCCCGGGCAGGTCGTCGGGGTGATGGGCGGCCACGCCCTGCGGCGCTGCGACGTTCCCTTCCGGCAGGTGGCCTACATCTCCAAGCATCTCACCGAGAAAGGCAAGTTGATGGTCTCCGGCGGCGGGCCCGGCGCGATGGAAGCGACGCATCTCGGCGCCTGGATGGCCGGACGCCCGGACAAGGATCTCGACGAGGCCATCCGTTCGCTCGCATTCGAGGCGGACACCTTCCGGGATCACGACTGGCTGGGCTCCGCCTTCCGCGTGATGGACCGCTATCCGCGGGGCCCATACGAGAGCCTGGGCATCCCCACCTGGCTCTATGGCCAGGAACCCGCCACCCCCTTCGCCACCCGCATCGCCAAATTCTACGACAACAGCATACGCGAGGACTGCATCCTGTCGGTGTCCGTGGGCGGCATCGTCTTTACCCCGGGTTCGGCCGGCACGGTGCAGGAAATCTTCCAGGAAGCGGCCCAGGACCACTACGTGACCTGCGGGGTCGCCAGTCCGATGGCTTTCCTGGGCAAGCAGTTCTTCTGCGAGGACGTGCCGGTGTACCCCTTCCTCGAAGACATGTCCATCCGCGGCAAATACAAGAACCTGCTGCTCTCCATCACCGACGATCCCGACGAGGTCATCTCCGTGATTCTCGCCTTCCACCCGAAATTCCCACAAGACAATAAACAACAGTAATATGAAAATCAACACAATAGGTATCCTCACCTCAGGTGGAGATGCACCTGGGATGAACGCAGCCATCCGCGCTGTCACCCGCGCTGCCATCTATGAAGGATGGAAGGTTTACGGCATCTACCGCGGCTGGGAAGGCCTCATCATGGGCGATATCAAGGAGTTCACAAGCTCCAGCGTCAGCAACACCATCCAGCGCGGCGGCACCATCCTCAAGACGGCCCGCAGCGACGAGTTCCGCACCCCCGAGGGGCGTACCAAAGCCTACGAGAACATCAAGAAGTTCGGCATCGACGCCCTGGTGGTCATCGGCGGCAACGGCTCCCTGACCGGAGCCCAGCTCCTGGCCTCGGAGCACGACGTCCCGGTGATCGGCCTGCCCGGCACCATCGACAACGATCTCTACGGCACCGACTTCACCATCGGCTACGACACGGCTCTCAACACCATCATGGAGTGCGTGGACAAGATCCGCGACACCGCCAACAGCCACGACCGCATCTTCTTCGTGGAGGTGATGGGCCGGGACGCGGGCTTCCTGGCGCAGAACAGCGCCATCGCCGCCGGCGCCGAGGCCGCCATCATCCCGGAAGACCAGACAGACATCGACCAGCTGGCCAGTTTCATCGGCCGCGGCATCCGCAAGAGCAAGAACAGCAGCATCGTGCTCGTGTCCGAGAAGGACGGCGGCGCGATGCACTACGCCGAGCGCGTGCGCCAGGAGTATCCGCAGTACAATGTGAAGGTGTCCATCCTGGGGCATCTGCAGCGCGGCGGCTCCCCCACCGCCCACGACCGCATCCTGGCCAGCCGGCTCGGCGTGGCCGCTATCGAGGCCCTCAATGAGGGCCAGCGCAATGTGATGGTCGGCGTCAAGAACGACCAGATCGTCTACGTCCCCATCAACCGCGCCGTCCGCTACGACAAGCCCATCGACAAAGAACTCATCAAAGTCCTGAGCATCCTGTCCATCTAGCGCCCCCGTCCGCCCCTTCGAAAAAAACGGGATTTCCCGCTTGACTTTTCACGCTTTTTGCGTCTATAGGGGTGAAGTATGGACGAAAGGCTCGAAATAGAATTGGCGGCGCTCCGGCCGAAGGTTCTTTCCCTGGCACGGAAATTCTTCCGCTCCTCCGGACTGGATTCAGATCCGGAGGACGTGGTGCAGGATGTATTGCTCCGCCTCTGGGAAGCCCGGCGGCAGGGCACCGAGATCGGCAATGCCGAAGCCTGGGCCGTCGCCACCACCAAGAATTGCTGTATCTCCGCCTGGCGGAAGGCCCGGCGGGGAACCCTTCTGCCCCTGCGGGATGAGACCGTGGCCGGCTACACCCCTGCCGGGAGCCTCGAGGAAGCGGAAGCGGCAGCCTCGGTGGCCAGGGCCCTGGAGAAAATCCCGCCGGGGACACGCCATCTTCTACAATTACGTGCTAAGGGCCTTTCGCTGGACGAAATGGCCCTGGTGACAGGACGGCCGAAGGGAAGCCTGAAGAGTTCCATCTCGGCCGCCCGGAAAGAAATGTTGAAAATGATCAAAACCCAATAATCGTATGGACCGGAAAGACTTGATCAGACGCTATCTGGATGCGGAGACCACCCCCGCCCAGGAACGGGAGCTTGCCGCCTCCTTCGCTGCCGCACCGCCTGCCGATGAAGAAGAGCAGGCCGTTTACCGGCTGCTGCAGGCGGTTACGCCCCTCCCCACGGAGCCCCTTCCCGAAGAAGGAGCCACCTTCGACCGGATGGTCCGCCAAGCGCGCATGCGGACGATCCGGCGATGGAGCCTGGCCTTTTCCGGGGCCACCGCCATCCTGGCCGCCGTGGTCTTCCTGACCCGGAAACCGGTGGTACCGGAGCCGGAGGTAACTGATACGGTGGAGCTGCTGCAGCGGCTCCAGCTCATCTCCAACCTCGATCCCTCCGATGCCGAAAGCTACGACTTCAAGCCTGTCGGGGACGGGTTTATCATGACCGCCCGCTTCCGGGACGGCAGCGAGGCCTCTTATATCCTCGCACCGATCGATGGCGGGCAATCCTTTCATCTTGTTTCTTTAAACGATTAAAATCAGCACATTCCATGAAAAAGATTATCCTCCTGAGCCTCACCCTCCTGCTCTCCGCCCTGTGCCTGCGCGGCCAGCAGACCCTCTATGTCATCGACAATGTGACCGTGGAGAACTTCGACGGCTCACAATTGAAAGGCAAGAACGTCAAGGACTACCAGATCACCACGACCGGCAAAGGCAGCAAGGCCGTCACGGTCCACGCGATCACCACGGCGCCTTCGGCCTTTTCCTTCTCGGGAGACTTCCCGAAAATCGACCTGAAGAACTTCACTTTGCCCGATTTCTCCGGAAAAGACCTGAAAGACTATGCCGACAGCATCTCCGTCCTGGGGAATACCGTCATCATATCACCGGAGAAGCCGCTCTATATCATTGACGGCAAGCGGACAAGTGATGAATCGGCCCTGCGGGACCTCTCCGCCTCCCAGATCAAGAGAGTCACCGTCCTGAAAAATACGGAAGCCACCAAGCTCTACGGGACCACCCAGCCCGTTATCGTCATCGAGACCAAAAACATGCCCGACGGCCTGCTGGATCTCTTGCAGAAATCCCCCGGGGTCATGGTCGGGGAAGACGGCAGCGGCACGGTCAACGGAGAGTCCGTCCAGAAGATCACAATCACCGGCACCACCTACAAGAAAAAATAACAACCGGAGGCCGGTCTCCCCGCCGTCCACCACTTTCTCTGCCGCTACCCGTTTTTGCGTGCCAAGCAATTGTTTTATAATCAATTAGATGCTAAAACCCGGGTATCTTTTTCGAATACCCGGGTTTTCAGTTCTGGCTCAGTATCAACACTTTCCTTGGCACGCCCGGGCGAAGGTAACGTATTTAATATCAGAACGTTTTAGCGTGATATCGATGAGTGCTTTGTAAACCTATCGCAATTTGCGACACCTTACCACTCTGAAGTTCTCACCGACCAAGCCTTTCGCGTTTTCCGGGCGGGAGACCGCGCCTCCGTCTCGGCGTCCATCCTCGCTCCCCGCGAGCGGGGACCGGACCCGGCGGGGCGGGTCCTGCTGCGGCTGAGCCTTCGCCGGAGGCCGGTCTCCCCGCCCCGGTTGTTTCGTAGGCCGGAGGCCGACCGGAGGGGGTCGGCGAAGCCGGACGGGGGGGCTCCCTCCCCCTGGCCCTGGGGGGGCAGG
>JAEEGH010000903.1_pt1 | contig 90431 bp, 81 predicted proteins | sample 9134181 | NCBI WGS metagenome assembly JAEEGH01 (sample SAMN16246544, study PRJNA631951) | gut metagenome | biome: gut microbiome; feature: rumen; material: DP-attached | host: Bos | place: Iran: Karaj | collected 2018-10 | reverse complement strand
AAATGGAAAAAGTTGTATTATTGCGGAGGGAAATAATACTGTTAATTATGATTGTTATAGGATTCAAATTACGGGATTACATTGTTGAAAAATACCCCAACAGGAAAGTAGTTGGATATGTTTCACCTCGCGTGGCCGCAGAAGAACGTTATGTTCAAGTAAGTACATTCCTTGACGATATGGACATACATTACGAGCTATACCAGAATCACGTGGAATTACATTTGGAAGGTAAATACCATAATGCGGAAAATCAAGAATTCGTGAATCAATTACATCAACAAAGTGCCGGAATACCATCGCTTTCTTGGTTGTCTTGGCAGGAGAAAGAGCGATTTCGTTGCCAAATAGATATGCCTGCCAATTCTTGGGAAGAAGTGAAGGCTGCTTTCGATGCAATTATTGCGATTTTTGACCCAATTATTGAAAAAACAAAAAAGAATCAAAATATGGAAAATCAGGTCACTCTTGAAGCCCGTACCCTGAACTCTATTCTTTTCAACGACAAAGTCAAGTTGAGTTTACCGAAGTATCAGCGAGCCTACGAATGGAAAAAGGAACACGTTATAGCTTTATTGGATGATACGTACGAAGCTTTCGTGAGTAAAAAAGCATATATACTAGGAACTATTATCTTACATCAAACTGAAGATAAAATATACGATATTGTAGACGGTCAACAGCGTTTGGTCACGCTTTCGATTCTGTTTAAAGACAAGCTAAAAGAGAACAAGGACAGCCTTCTATGTTCTGTATTTGACAATTTAAAATCGCAATACTATATTCAAAATACAAACAAAATCATTAATAATTACTTGAAAAACAAGGATAGGGACAACTATCTTGATTATCTTCAAAGCGACAAAGTTAAGTTTTCTGTTCTCTATATCCCGACAAATCAATTGTCTCTCGCTTTTACTTTTTTCGATAGCTTGAATAGTAAAGGAATGCTATTGTCTGATTATGACTTGTTGAAGGCTCACCATCTGATGTTCATTCCTGAAAACCAAGAGAATTTGGCAAGAAAACACAACGATGAATGGCAAAGTAAAGACGATAAGCATAATGAGTTGTTTGAGAAAATTTTACGCCAAATACGTGTTTGGAGCAGAGGCCATGGAGAAGAAGGCGGGGGTGAACGACTTGTTTACAATGAATTTGTATCAGCCATTGACGAGAAGGATTTGGACAAGGACGAACATGTTTTGAACAGATACATGCAACCCAATGTGTTTCGCTCTTGGAATAGAGAGAACGACCAAATTGTTCTAAACATGAGATATCCCAGCCAAAATGTGGAGGACTTGATTCCAATGGAAATACCACAAACTATAGAGGGTGGTGATGCGTTTTTTCTGTATGCGAAGCGATACCACAAGATGTATGAACTCTTATTTGGAGAACCAACAGGAGAAAAGAAATCATCAGCCATTCATTATGCCGACGAATTATCAAAAGCTATAAGAAATGACTATCTCCGTAATGCATACAAAGCCATAATCCTCCTGTACTTCGATAAATTTGGCGAACAGAAGTTGATTGAACTGGCAACCTGTGTGGAACTACTCCTTTCTACATTACGTTTCCCGAAAGCAGGAGGACAAACATTTATTCGCCAAAGCAGAGTGAAACAATATGTGAATGAACAAGAGATAATCCCAGTCATCTTAAATTCTTCTTATCTTAGTCATGCGCTTTCACAACTAAAACACAAAATCGGGAACACACCATTTGAAGCAGAAGGCTATACAAAAAACTCGCAGGATAACTACAAGGCTGATATGGAGAATTTTTACAACCGACATATTCATGTCCTCCATAATGATTCTATAAAATCACAAGTAAATCATTTGTATCAAAGAAATCAAAAACAAGATAATAATGAATAATAGCACCCCTTATTCACCAAAAGCACTAGTTGATAACAATATTCATTTTAGAATTCCCTTGTATCAACGTCCATATACATGGACTGAAAAACAAGTCAAACAACTTTTGGACGACGTGTGGAGTTCATTTTGTCAACCAATAGTTTTTCCATATTTCATCGGAATTATGAACATTAGCCAAACCGACTATGATGATTCCACTTTTGATTTGATTGACGGACAGCAACGTCTCACCACTTTGTCGGTAATGGCATTAGTTATGAAAGAACACTATAGCGAATGGTCAAAGTTTTGTGGTCGAATAGATTTTTACGGACGAGAGGAGGACAAGGCGTTTTTGGAAAATGGATTGCCTAAAGACAATACAAATAAAAATTTAATTAATGCTCAAAGCGTTGTAAAATCTTTCATCAACAGTATAAAGGATGATGAAAACAACAAAAACAAAAAAGAATTTTCACAGTATGTATTTGAACAAGCCTCGTTCTTTCTCTCCGTAATACCTCAAGACTATACGATCATCGAAAAAAACAAGCAGTTTATCCGGATGAACAACCGTGGCAAGCAGTTGGAAATGGTAGATATTCTAAAAGTCAAACTGTCATCTGTTAAAGGCGTTGATTCTAAAGAATTTCTGAGAAAATGGAATACCATCTCCCAAATGAATTGTGATGAAAAGTCAGACGAAAACAACCAGCAGGGCGAACTCCCTCCTACAATACTTAATATTATTGAAAGATACGAATCTGTCAACCTGCCAAAAGAAAGTGAAATATACTACAAGAGCATTGTTCCCTTTGACGAGTTTTTGTTGATTGCATTGAGGAGAGTGAAAAAAGACATTGCTATTTCTCAAGACAAGGAGAAAATATTAAAGACTTTCGGTTTTGACGGCAATGAAGATAATAAGATTGTGTGGGATGAAAATTCTGTAAATAATTTTATGTGTGTCCTTGAAGATCAATTCGAGTTGTTTCGCGAGTATTTTATTCGGAGGGACAAGGAGGAAAAATACAAGTGGCAAAACGTCAAAAGCGAGCAAGCTAAATCAAACAATCAAAACGACGAAAGAAACAATAAAGAATGGAATATGCTCCGCCAGTTCCAATCTTACTTATATGTCAGTCGTGAACCTCATCAATGGATGAAAAGTGCTTTTGATTGGTTGGATAACAATGTCTTTAAGCCTTCTGTTTTTTTGGAAGAATTGAAACGTATTGACAACAACTATGCAACAAAACTCCTAGACGAAGGTGGAACATACCATGAAAAGTTTCCGAACATCAATCGTTACTGGTTTTGGAGATTGGACTACTATCTTTGGGAAAAAACTTTGCACCCAGGTTCAGACAACGAAGCAAAGATAAATGAAGAAAAGAACGTGTTCCTTGACTTGAAAGAAGAAGAAAAGAACGTGGTAGAAAAATATGTGTTCAGTAGCAACAGATCTGTGGAACATTTGCATCCCCAAAACGAAAGTGTTGAGGGGAGTTGGGATGATGATGACGCAGTGAACTCATTCGGCAATCTTGCAATGATTTCCCAGACTCTGAATTCGTATCAAGGCAATAAATCTGTACAGGAAAAATTTGGCAAAATCGAGAAATCCATTGCCGACAATAAATCTGTAGAAAGTTTGAAATTGTATAGGATGTACTTGGCATATAAAAAGGAAAATAAGTGGACCAAAGAGATGTCTTTAAAACACTGTGAAGAGATGTGTAAAATATTAGACGATTCGCTTATTCAGCAATAGTTTTTCGCGGGGTGAAACCCTTAATCTTTTTCGGAATTATCCCTTTTAGTCTTGTTGCCATCTTCTTGTTATTTGTGGAATTGTGTTATTGGCACTGTTATCCGTTCCGCGGTGTGTAGCGTTTGTGCTTCTAATTGACCTTACAGCGCACCGCGGAGGCCGTTCGGATGTGCATGCCATACCCCAGATTGCGCTGCTGCGCGCTTATCTGGGGTTATTAAAATCTGACCTCTTCGAGGTCTGCTTAATATTTACAAATTCATCTCATTAGTTTTTTTGTCTCGGAGAGACAAAATCTCATTAACCTCGTACAAGCGACTGAAAGGAGCGCAGTGCGGGGTTATAACAGAAACTACAAACTCATCGCGGCGCAGGGAGCTGGTACTTTGAAGCCATACACCAACTCGCCGCGTAAGACACAACATGTCTGATATGCTAACGAATCACTTTGTGTGTTTACAAGACTAAAAGGGATAATTCAGATCTTTTTTTCCAACGTTTAGGGCTGTCGCATTGCGGCGGGCCTACTATGCCACGCATTTGCATACTCGCACCCTATCTTTGCCGCGTCAAACCAGCAAAGATATGACCGCCAAAACCATCATCATTCCCGTCGGTTTCAACGCCGAGCAATGCCAAGAGGGCATTATGAACTGTTTCACCTCCGCCGACAATGTGGAGTGGATGGACGACCACGATTTTGTCGTGCGATATCTGTATTGTCAGGAAGACGGCGACTACGACCCGCCGTTGGAGGTGTGGCTGCTGGTGTGGGACTCGCCCGGCAAAATGATCATCTCCCCGAAAGGAGGATACTCGGCATTATATTTGAAATGTTTGGCCGTCGGAGTCAACCTGACATGGTGCAAAAACCATCACAAAGGTCTTACCGTCCACGTCATCAAGGTTCTACCGCCCGCAACCGGCGGAAAGTCTCCAATCATCGAGGACCACTGGTTCGGAAACGTGGTGGACCACTTTCACTCGATTGATTATCAGGAGGAAATGGAACACGTGGATCCGAACATGCCGTTTGGGGAGTTCCTGAATAGGATGGATGATAAGATTGCGGGGATTGTTAAAGGGGAGGAATAACAACGAAAAAGAAGGACTTGCTCTGTTCTGCAAGCATTTCAGGAATTTGTGGGATTGAAAAGGTTTCAAAACATTTAAAAGTTGTCCCAAGTTGTCCAAGTTGTAGTTGCTCTTAAAGCGCCCCCGCCATGACACCTTTTGGCACACCCATCCGTTATCTTTGCCGCTGAATCTGCGAATAGCAGAATTCAATTCCGCTTGCCTGAAAATTGTTTTTTCGCCGCAAAATTATAGGATATGACCGAAACCGTTAGAATGTGCGACCTGCGCTTCGACAGCAGTCTCTTCGAGAACTACCTCACCGGTACCGTCCTCGACAGGCTGCTCTGTTCCTACTCCGGTCTGCCCAAAGGCGTCAACTATATGGTTATCGGCGACCCGGGCGTGGGCAAAACCACCATCATCCTCGATATGCTCGCCAACATCCAGCAGCTGCAACCCGATTTGCGCATCCTCTTTGTCAGTGCGGAGATGAACGAAATAGACCTCGCCATCTACGTGCAACGCTTCCCGAAGTTCGGCAACCTCGACATCCTTTTCATTGAAAGCCAGATAGATGAGGACACCCACAACTGGGAGACACTGACCGCGATTCTGGAACGGGGCTGGGACATCGTGGCCATAGACTCGTTCCACGAGCTACAGGGCATCGTCAAGGAGGAGGAGAACATCACGCTGAAGAAGGCCGAAAGTATGCTGCTGTGCCTTATCAAACAGCAGAACAAGGCGATGAACACCCGGCAGATCAACACTACCTTCCTCACCATCCAGCAGGTGACCAAAAGCGGCGCGTTCATCGGCTCCAACCGCCTCAAGCACATGATCACCGCAATGATGGAGCTGCGCCTCGACAACGCCAAGAACATCTACAGCGACCGCTACGTGACCTTCTCCAAGCACCGCCGCGGCGACGTGGGCGTGAAACTCTACTACAACCTCAACGCCACCGGCGACGTGTTTTACGACGAAGAGCGCTACCAGCAAGACCTGCAACTGCGCAAACTGCAGAGCAACGTGTCGGCGCAGCTTCGCGATTTCGCCTCCGAATTCGACAAACTTTTCAATAACAATTCAACTTAAAGATTATGGAACATACTGATTATCAAATCGCAAAGAACCAATTCCTGCTCCAGCCCGTCAGCTATCGGGAAGTGGACAAAAACGACATCGTGGCTTTGGACGAGAACCATTACCGCATCGGCAACGCCACCGTGAAACTCACGCCGGATATGGTCGGTAACATCGACCGTTACTTCGGCATCCTGCCCAAGCAGAGCAAGATGGCGCAGGATTCGTTCGGCGGCAACGGCGTCGCCAACCTGCGCAACTTCTTCGCCCAGGCCGGCAAGAAGGACAAAGAACGCATCATCCTGGTCGGCGACACCAACAGCCGGCAAATCACCCGCGTACTCCAGACCAGCCATCATATCATCCCGCCGGAATCCTTCTTCGACTTTGCCGAGATGTTTATGGACGACAACCGCTTCGAGCCGGAGAGCGTGGAGTACAATAACGGCTCACAAGTCTCCATCCTGATGAAATCGTTGCATCCGGAATATATGGAGATTGCGCCCAACGACGAAATTGTGGACAACGGCATCTGGCTGCGGTGGAATCCCACCGAGATTTCATTCGGCAACTATTATGTGCGGTTGGTCTGCACCAACGGGAGCACGCAGACGACACAAAGTCGGCGGCTGCGCACCAACACGTTGGAGGACCAGGCCACACTCAAACGGATGCTTTCGATAGGCAGCGGCCATCCACAGCTCAAGAAGAACCGCGACAAGATGTTGGAGAATGCGAAGGCGGCCCTGAACACCAAGGCCTCGTTGCGGGAGTTGGGGTTGGGAAGCAAGCTGCTGCAGCGTTCCGGGATAGAGGAGCAGGATGCCGCGCAGCTCATCCCATACCAGGAGAACATCGACCGTTACGAGCAGGCGGGATTAGCCGTAGGTGCATACGAGCAGAGTCTGACAGTCAGCAATATGAGCGTATGGCAGCTGTTCAACATCCTCACGGCCTTCGCCACCCACAACCAGCTGTGGCCCGCACACGACACGCGCCGCTCGGAACTGATGGCGCAGAGCGTAGAGTTGCTCAATCAGAAACGCGACATCCGGACGTACCAGAATATTTATGGATAATAAATGGCTCTTGTCTTTCTCATCATGTAAAAGGAAATCTCGTATCTTTGCCAGCGAAATTATATATCCGAACTATGCTCACCTACATTTCCAACACCGACCACTACAACCTCGTCCTCTCCCGCGTGGCCTCCGTCAAGAAGTCGCTGTGGATTGGCACCGCCGACATCAAAGACCTCTACGTGAAAGTCGGGGACGGCACGCTTCCGTTCCTCGCGGTTTTGGCGCAGTTAGTGCGCAAGGGCGTGGAGGTGCGCCTCATCCACGCCAAGGAGCCGGGACCAGCCTTCCGCGAGGACTTCGACAAGTACCCGTCGTTGACGAAAGGGCTGGAACGGGTGCTCTGTCCCCGGGTCCACTTCAAGATGCTGGTCTTCGACGGCAGCGCGGTCTATTTCGGCAGCGCGAACCTCACCGGTGCGGGCATCGGGATGAAGGGGGCCAACACCCGCAACTTCGAGGCGGGCATCCTCACCGACGAACCCGAATTAGTGCGCCAGGCCATGCAACAGTTCGACGAGGTCTGGATGGGACTGCACTGCACGAAATGCCTGCGGCGGAAGTACTGCGGGGACCCGATAACGTGATTGTACCGATATGCCACACTCTTGCACACCTTTGCTCTATCTTTGCCGCCGTGTCTGCTAATAGCATATTCCTATAGGATAGGCCGGCAAACACTATTTTTGCAAAAAAATCAAGAGTATGACAATCGAAAAGAACCAACGCGCCCTGACACAACTGTCCGCCATCTACCAGCCCGGCACGCTCGACCTCATCGGCGGACGCCCCGGCATGGGCAAGACCACCCTCGCGTTCCAACTTGCGACGGAAACCCACCTGCCCACCGCCTATTTCTCCCTCGAAATGAAACGCGACCAGCTGCTGCTTCGCCACTCCACCGGCCAATGTCCAGAATGGATCCACCTTGACGACACGGCAACATTGACGGTGGATTCTATCCGGGAGAAGGTGCGCCAATTGCAGGAAACATACGACATCCGCTGGGTCATCATCGACTACCTGCAGCTGATGACCTCCTCGCAGCTGTTCACGAACCGTGGGGAGGAAATGACCCATATCATCGAAGAGCTGAAGGCGATGGCCGTGGAACTGCAAGTGGCGGTCATCGCGCTCTCGCAGCTGATGCGCACGGTATTGATGCGCGACGACTACCGCCCCATCTTGCAAGACATACCCGATTGGGAGCGCATCGGACAGTGGGTGGACAACGTGCGCCTGCTTTATCGCGCCGAGTACTACCATATTGTCGGCGGCAAAAAGAATCTGTTGGAGGTACTGGCCACCGAGTGCGGGCAGAGCAGAGTTCCTGATCTGCAGCTGAAGTATCTGAAGTGGGACGCTTCGCTGACACTGAAACAGAACATACATGGGATATCGGACACGGACAAACTCCGCGCGATGCTTGCCACTACCGAGGGCGAAATCCTCCGCGAGGCCAAGCCCTTTGACGGCGACCTGGACTGGAAAACGTCCACAGGGAAGATGCTCGACTGGATGTTAGAAGAGCGCGCCTGCATCCTCAACCGGATGTTCGAGCTGCACTGCACCGAGGCCGAAGTGCGCCGCTTCGAGCACGTGAACGAGGCACTGCTGAAGATGATGAACCGTTTTCACGAAGAGCAACAACAACTTAATCAACAGTTGGATATGCTTCCCGATATCGGCGAGCACAGCGCCAATCGTTTCCATCTGATCGGGGAAATCAACTATTGTCACGACTATGAGGACCCGAAGCTCTTCCCGATGGAAGAGGATGCGTTCTACGGTTCGCACTGGAACGAGATGCTGTGGGCGGTGTCGTCGCTCTCACGGATGGACGCGCACACGATCCACAACGGCGAGTCCAACAAACTCGACGACGGCCAGACCTGGGCGGAGGGGCCGCTGCGCATTCCGCAGTTCGAGCATATCTGCGTCTGTTACCTCGTCCACGCCTTCTGCACACACCTGCGCTACAGCATCCCCGACCTCCTCCGGATGAGAACCTACATCTGCGAGCGCTCTATGTGTGAGCTGTCGGAGGGGGAGATATAAGGGGGTGCGGAGTGCCATGCAGCAGTTCGACGAGATCTGGGTGTGACTGCACTACGATTTTTCCTATCTTTGCCGCCGATTCCTAATTCTTGAATGCAACCTCCCTATTCCCTGCTCCCTAATCACTATTCACTATTCACTATTCACCAACCACAATGACCGACTTTGCCGCCATAGATTTCGAGACCGCCAACGGACAGCGCAGCAGCGTGTGCAGCGTGGGCGTGGTGGTGGTGCACGGCGGTGTCATCACCGACACGTTCTACAGCCTCATCCATCCCGAACCCGACTACTACACCTGGTTCTGCCAGGAGGTACACGGACTCTCGCACGAGGATACCGACAACGCCCCCGTGTTCCCCGTCGTATGGCGACAGATCGAGCCGCTCATCGCCGGACTGCCCCTCGTGGCGCACAACAGTCCTTTTGACGAGGGCTGCCTCAGGGCCGTGTTCCGAGTCTATCAGATGGACTATCCTGAATACCAGTTCCTTTGCACCTGCCGGGCTTCGCGCCGCCATTTCGGCCGCCGTCTGCCCAACCACCAGCTGCACACCGTGGCCGAGGCCTGCGGCTGCCCGATGACCAACCACCACCACGCGTTGGCCGACGCAGAGGCCTGCGCGAAAATTGCGATGCAACTGTTGTAGAAAGACAACCATGACAACTTGGGACAACATTATGAAAAAAAGTTGTCCCAAGTTGTCTAAGTTGTCGTCCCAAAAAAACGTCCCAGTAGTAGTCCAAAAAAATTACCTTTGCCGCATGAAAAAAGAGTTTATCCTATTTTGCATCATCGCCCTCACACTAACCGTCGCGTCCCGCGCCCAGACCGTTTATCAGAAAGACAAATGGGGCGCGAAGCTGTACTATATGCAGGAGAACACCATCCGGATGAAGGACCGGTGGGGCGAGCAGCTGCTGTGGTACGATGCGGCCTCGCAGCAAGTGCGGCTTAAAGACCGCTGGGGACAACCCCTGATCTACATGGACGGACCAACCGTGCGGATGAAGGACCGTTGGGGGGAACCACTGCTCTACTTCGACGGGCTTACCATCCGGCAGAAGGACCGCTGGGGCACACCACTCTACTACCTTGACGGACAAACCCTAAGGCAGAAAGACCGCTGGGGCGCGCCGGTCTATTACTTCGACTTCATCCCCGACAGGTGGCAAATTGCGTGCCTGATACTCATGTGATTGATTTTTGCAGTGGCATCAATTTTGTAAATTATTGACACATAGGAGAATAGGTTGTTTTCTATATTAAAAACATTACTTTTTGTAATTTATACTTGCTTTTTGTCAAGAATTGTGTATTCTTGCAACGTCAAAAATATCATCATTCATCTTAAAAATTTAAGGTTATGAAAAACACAAAATTCTTGTTACCAGGCGGTTACAAAAAAGTAGGTTGGTGGATATTCGGTATAACCGTTGTGCTGATCATCCTCCATTTCATCTTCCAAAGTCAATGCGACTTCAGTCTCAACAACATCCGAGAGCTTTTCGGGATGGAACGTCTGGAAAGAAAGGGGTGGCAGCTTTCCTCCTCTTTCGGCCCAAACGACGACCTTCTGCTGACATTTATCGGCTTTTTGCTGATTGTGGCCGGCATTTTCATCGGTTTCTCCCGCAATAAGGAAGACGACGAATTCATCGAACAACTTCGGTATGAGTCATTGATCCTTTCGCTCTACATCAACAGTGGAATCGTACTGCTTTGTCTGATATTCGTATGGGGTCTTCCCTTCGTGTGGGTGATGATGATCAACATCTTCTCTATCCTTTATGTCTTCATCATTTGTTTTTATCTTCGTCTGTACCTTAACAAACGTTCCATGCGCTATGAAAAACAGGATTAAAGTGGCACGCGCCGAAGTGAACATCACTCAGGGCGAACTGGCGGAAAAGATCGGCGTGACCCGCCAAGCGGTGAACTCCATCGAATTAGGGAAATACGTTCCCAGCACCCTCTTGGCACTGAAGATGGCGCGGTATTTCGGCAAGACCGTGGAGGAGCTGTTTATGCTGGAGGAAGGAGATTAATCTTTCTGCAAAATCGGCGGGTTCAGCGGGCATATTTTCGCCCGCAGATCTCGCAGACTTACGCAGATAAATATAGCATGATGATGAATTACTTTACACCCCCGTCCGGATCTTACTCCTATCCTCCCCTTCTACCTTTCCCGCACCGGCCTTCTTGTAGGCGTTGAAATTGTAGCTCACGCCCAACCAGAACATCCGGCTCTTGCCGTGCAACATGTTGTCTAACTGATAAAACTGGTTGTCGGCGAAGATCTCCCACTTGCGGGTGTTGAAGACGTCCGTGAGCTGCGCGGAGACCGTGAGCGCGCCCTTCAGGAACTTCTGGCTGATGCCGATGTTCAGGTAGTGCGAGAGGCGCGTGGTGAACTGCGGGTAATATTGCGGCGTGTTCACGAAATACTGCAGATTGATGTTCATCCCCTTGATCGGGCGGAAATCGAGGCGGATGTTGCTGTTGTTGACCCAGCCGCTGTTCGAGATGTCCCATTCCCCGATATTGCCCACCGAACGGAGATAGTAGGTGTTCGTGCCGAGCGTCGCCGTCATCCACTTCCACGGGTCGGCCTTCACGCCCAGGTCTAATCCCGCCTTGGTCTGCGAGGTGGCGTTGATGTAGGTCATCAACAGAATGCCGCCCTCGAAACGAGCCACCTGCGTGATGTAGTGGTGGATGTAGTTGCCGTAAATGCCGACGTTCACGGCCCATTTCGGCACCTTGAACTGGTAGAGCAGCTCCGCATTGTCGGCGGTCTCGGGCTGGAGGTGCATGTTGCCCTGCTCGAAATTGTGCGGGTCGATCATGCTCATGTAGGGGTTGAGCTGCGGATACGTGGGCCGCGTGATGCGCCTCGAATAAGCCAGCGACAGACTGTGCTTCTTGGAAATCTTGTACTTGAACGACAACGACGGACCAAGGAAAAAATGCTGCGACCACTCGTCCAACAGCTCTTTCTCACTATGCAAATGCGTATGGCTGTATTCGGCACGGAGACCGGCACTCCAAGTGAACCGATCGCGCCACTCCGTAGAGGTAAACTGCACATAGGCGGCGGGCACGTACTCCCTGTGCATCAGGTCGTTGCTAAATTGATGGGAGTAGTCCCAACCGAGACTGTCGCGCACGAAGAAGTTGTGGTAGATGTCGTTCTGGCGGTAGGAGAACTTCACGCCCGCATTCCAGTAACCGTATTTCTCGATGACGCACCAGTCCGTCTGCGCGGAGGTGAGCAGCGGACTGCCGCCCGACACCGACTTGCTGACCGAATCGCCCTCCAAGAAGTAGTACGACGGGCGGTGGCCCCAGATTTTGGAGACGTTCGCTTTGATGGAGAAGGAGAGTTTCCTGGGACGTATACCGTGCCAATAGGCTAACGTCCCGTCGAGGTTCTCGCGGTTCCAGGTCACGTCGCTGCGGCGGTTCTCGTGCATCAGGATGCCGTCGTGGAACCAGTCGTTGGAGAGGTCTTGCACGGTGTTGAAGCGGGGCAGGATGAGCCGGAAGTCAGCATCGATCTTGTTCCGCATATCGGGCTTGATGGTGAATCCAAGGGCGATGTTGTTGTTGAAGACCGTCCGCAGGGCGTGGATTTGCTGGCTGAGGCTGTCTCCGGTGGTGCGGTAATAGCGGTAGAGGTAGCCGTCGTTGAGGTCGTCCTCGTATTTTACCTGGTAGTTGAAGCGCAGGGCGAACTTATTGCGGGTGTAGTTCAGCGCGAGACTGCCGTTGGTGAAGTGGTTGAAGCCGTAGTTGACCGCCGCCATCCCGCTGAGGCCTTTCTTCCCATCCTTCTTGGTGACGATGTTGATGATGCCACCCGTGCCATCCGCGTCGTAACTGGCACTCGGATTTGTGATGATGTCGATGCTCGCCACATTGGAGGAGGGTATCGCGTTGATGGAACCGAGGTTCGTGGGCACCCCGTCGAGGAGCAGCAGCACATTGCCGTTGCCGCGGATGGAGACATTGCCGTCGGGGTCAACGGTCACGGAGGACTGCTGGCGCAGGAGGTCCGCGACGGTGCCGGTCATCATAGTCGTGGCATCCGTGGGCATTATGGTAGTGTGTTCGGCAGTGACGATTGTTTGTCCGCCATCCCTCGCCGAAATGTTCACCTCTTCCAGTGCCTGCGATGTGGCCTCCATTGGAATATTCCCCAAAGCAACTTCATTCTTATCCGCTGTAAAATCAAGATGTTTCGACTTATAGCCCATGTAAATCACGGTCAGGGTATAAGTTTTCGACGACCGGGGCACTTTCAGCGAGAACTGTCCATTTTGGTCGGTGAGGGTGCCCGCCACCACACTGTCCTGTTGCGAGGCATACACGGAGACGTAGGGCATTTCGAAGTTCTTCTCATCAACTACCTTACCGGTCACCTTGCACGATGTATGCTGCGAGAAGGTGGGCATACTGATTATCAGCAGGATAACGGCGAGAAAGAGGGGGTGTTTGGACATAAAAATCGGCGTTATTTTTGAAAACAATTTGTGGCAAAAATAAAAAAATCGCGTGTCCATTGTATATCTGTTTTTTTTGTATTTTTGCAACTGAAAATTAGTAACAATGAGCAGAAAAGAAAAATTGACACGTAGGCTAAAAAATCTACCCAAAGACTTCACATACTCGGAGCTTATTTCCATTTTTACCATGTGCGGATTCATTGAGGAGACCAAGGGGAAGACATCGGGGTCACGAGTCAAATTCTACAACAGCGAAAAAGACATTGGCTATTTATTACACAAACCGCACCCTGGAAACATCGTAAAAGGCAAAGCATTGAAAGATGCTGTTGAGTTTCTAACAACAAATAACCTGATTTAAATCAAACAATATGGATACATTGAAATACAAAGGGTTTATCGGAAGCATTGAGGTTGAGGATGATTTGTCTCTTTATGGTAAAGTCCTTGGACTAGGGAGTAAAGCTTTGGTGACGTATGAAGGGATGACTGTGCCAGAGCTTGAGGCGGATTTTCATGCCGCCGTGGATGATTACATCGAATATTGCAAGGAACATAATCTTCCTCTTAGAAAGTCATACAGCGGAAACTTCAACGTAAGGATACCCCAACAACTCCATGCTCAGGTTTCTGAACTCGCCATGGAAAGAGGTGAGAGTCTGAATGCCTACGTGCGTCGTGCTCTCGAAGCAGCAGTCCAGGCCGCGCAAGTATAATAATCCCTAGTGACTTTCCATGCACATTGCTCACAAAAATGGGTTTCCGTTACCGCATCCATCCTTCCAGCTTGTAAACCTTCGACAAAAGGCACTTGTCGCGTCTGGAGGCATTGTCGTGGCACCAGACTTCCACACGCACGGCGTAAGGTTCGCCCCAGACACCCTCGTAAATGGTGAAATCTCGTTTGTCAACCACTTTCCCGAATGAAATATGGTCGGAGAACTCATGCTTGGTCCGTTTTACTATCTCTTTGGTTGACAAAGCAATATCCTTCGTCACCTCAAAACAGCGCAAATAGACATACCCGTCGGGTAGTGCAGGCGCATACAAGGTGTATTCATAGATGCCGGGTTGTCCGCCTTCATACAGCTGTAACCAGGTACTTTTGTCTGTCGAAAGAATCCTAATCGAGTCCGAACCCGCGGCAACGGAACAGGAATCCTCAGGCAATTGCATAATCACGCCACCGATAGGCACTTCGCACTGCAATGTGTCCGGAATCGGATGCTCCATTCCGAAATGATCCTCTTCCTCTTCGAACAAGACCGTAACCATGCCCACAAACACTATCGCGGCAAAGCCGAGTGCGCACAGGAAACCTCCCGCCATGATGCCTCCGAGTTTCCACCACGCCTTGTGGGCAATAGAGAGAATGAACGCAACCACCTGCAAAACACCCAACAGAAGGATAATTCCCCAAATAACATTGTCGATGACATTCGGCAGGAAGTGCCCTTTGAGCATATCCGACAGCTGCAATACGATAAGCAACAGAAACGCCAAGGGCCAGACCCACCAGTATCTCAGCAGGAAATTCCCTAATGGTGTGTTATTCTGACTCATGACAAGATTGTTTTACTGTTCATAATCCTTGTGAAAAACACGACAAAGATATAAAAATTGTCGACAGATTAGTTGACATTTTTTTACATCACTCCTCCGGATACCGATTGTAATATGCATTCTCATAAATTCTCATATCGTATAGTTAACTGAACAGTTTCGGTAACGCATTTTCGGGATAATTTATCGCCTAAAGTATAAAGAGAGGATGGAAAAATTCCACAACCTTGCTATTTATTTGCTGAAAAAAAGCGTATCTTTGCAGCGTCAATAATTTATAGCAAACAAGTTATGAGAAAGATAGTTTTCAGCATCGCCCTTTTTACACTCCTGCTATTCCAAGTAGGCTGTACCAAACACAATAAATGTGATTGTATTGAAAAATCCATCAATCTTTCTGGTGTTTTAATAATTTATGATGATCCCCTTATTCTTGGTGGTGTTAGTCAATATAAAGTCCCCGCTTTAATTTTGCCAGGGAATCCTTCTCAAGAAGAAATAGAAAAGGCGTTAAATAAGGACATCAACCCTTACAATGGCGATTTATGTTATCTAATTGCAGGTGTTCGCAACACGTTCAAGAAATACAATTTACAAAATGTAAATGTAGCATTGAGCGGGAATTATCATAATTGCTTTGACCAGCCACAAACTTTTAATATTTTGTGCATAGAAAAAGAGTAAATTGCAATCCAAAATATGAAAAAGCTAAAGAAGACACCTCGATACGTCACGGAAGAGATTCACGCCGAGCGAACCAAATCTCCTGTCCCTATTGGACGTTCCGAGGTGACCGATGCCGACATCGAATACGTTCAGCGCATTCTAAAAGAGGACCGCAACTTTTTCTCCCAAACGCTTTCCGACCTGCTTCATTGTGAGTGGCGAGACGAAATCCCATACGATGATTCTTCCGTCGTCCAACACATGTATTACCTGTTCCACACGCAAGCCCGACGCTGGACGGTGGAAGACTACCGATATTTAGTTGGTCAAGAGACAGGATTGGACATCATCCTGCCAAAAGTGTTCGAAATCCTTCAGTTCGACATCAAAGCGGACGGCGGTTTTTACGAAGGCGATCTGCTTAATGCCGTTTTACAAATAAATGCTGATTTCTGGGAACAACACAAAGACTTGTATAATACAGCGTGTATGCTGATTAAAAACAACATGGAAACATTGTCGAAAACAGAATATTCCACTGACAAAAAGATTTTGGAGGACGCCACCGCATTTTTGGAAATGAACGAGTAACGCACTATTCATTTAAAGCCCTTTAATGATTTCCATCTGCGATATTGTCTCAAATACAGGAACTGTTTCCGGTCTAAGCCCTTGCTTCCAATTTTGGTTTTCCATAGCGTTTCAGGTATTTGTCAGGGTTCTTGATGTCAAAAAACATGGCCGCCAGAAGCCAGTTAAGGATGTCATAGTAAGCGCCTTGCGAGACAAGCCGTTCACGCCATACATCACGCAGGTAGTGCATCGGATAAATTTCACTCAATTTGTGAAGATCCTCAAATTCAAGATAAAGCAAGGCCTTTTCTATAAGAAGCTCGTCGTCAATGGCTTTTGGATTCTTGACATACGACCACATGCAGCCTTTTTTTTCCAAATGCCGCCAGAGAAGCCTCTTTCTGTGCTCCAAAATGCCATTGTCAAGTTTATTGCCATACATGATGCGGCAAAAATACATTTTTTATTTTTTCCCTCCACCCAAGATTTCCTCCCCTTTTTTCGTTTTAAATAATAGAACGAAAAACCAAAACTATTATGAGAAAAAGACATTTCCTGTTTTTTGTGCTTTTGTGCGCGGTTTTTGCGGCTTTTGCACAGAAGGATTCCTGCTGCACCAAGAATTATGAGACGGCCTCCTACCTCACCTGCTTTGGGCCGGATTCGTTGCACCGGAAAGGGGAGTATCTTGCCTCCATCGAATGGCTCCGCAACGACACCATTGCGAAGGATTACATGCGTTACTATCAGATGGCCGCCGACTGGATTATGCTCGACCAGACAGATTCCGCCATTTATTACCTCAACCGTTTCATCGACTGCTCACCCGACGACAGGATGATCTTTGCAGACAAACGGTGGACTCCGCTGTCGTCCGATTCTGCCAAATGGACTCCAATCGTGAAGCGGGTTGAGGAGGCGTATTTCGCCTGTCTGGACTCCGTAACCCAAAAAGAATTGGCGTTGGAGCTGTTTTATTTAGGCATTGAAGACCAATTGTACAGAGTGTATCGAGGTGTTTTGATGCAATTTCCAGACAGTTCGGAGTATTCGGCAATAGACGACGAGATGTACGACCGGTTTGTCCGCACCAAGGAAATCTACAGCGAATACGGTTTTCCGACCATTTCAATGGTGGGCAAACATGCCAGCACACAAGCTTTTCTGTTATTACAGCACTCTCCCTACATTCGGAAATACTACAAACTGATTAAGCAGGCATACCAAAACGGCGAGATTGACCCCGTTCAATATGCCATGGTGACGGACCGCCTCCTTACGGAAGATGGCAAACCGCAACTCTACGGCACACAAGGGATAAAAAGCAACCGCACCGAAAAATATTTCCCTGGAAAAATAATAATCTGGCCGATAAAGGATTTCGCCAACGTGAACCAAAGAAGGGCGGAAATGGGGTTTACCAGCACGGTTGAAGAGAATGCCAAACGGCTCGACGCCATCATCCCAGAGGAATATTACGCCGGCAAGGTGCCCATGCGGTACGTGGGAAGAGATAAGGTTCGGATTTGGCTTCCAAAAAAATGTCGATGAAATGGCATCCTTTATATCGAGCTGTTGCCCCTTAAAGGGGCATGGTGTCGTCCCTTCGGGACGAATGAAACCCGCAAGGGCTTCCGGTCCTACCGAGCGGTCGCCCCTACCGGGGCTATTCGGGAATCGTGCCGATGTCCCGACCCGTAACATGCATCGCAATGTCCCGACAGGGACAAAAGCTCGGTAGAAAGGGGGCATTTCGGTTGCCACAGACCCCGGTAGGGGTCAAATCTCGGTAGAAAAATTGTCAGAAATCCCGCCATTTTGTCTCCGAAAAGTGGACAAATTGTCAGAAAAGATAAAAATATTTGAAAATAATTTGTTGGCACGCGGTTTGCATTATAGGTAGCGTCGCCGATGCGAGAGCGGAGGCGACAGAAAAAGAAAAAACAATAAAAAGTCTAACAATAAAAGAAAGGAGTTCATTATGCTACCAGTAATGTTTAAAAACAGTTGGTTTCCGACCATGTTTGAAGATTTCTTGAACAGCGACATTATGCCGCGCACCAACACCACAGCTCCGGCCGTGAATGTTAGAGAAGACGAAAAGGCCTACACGATGGAAGTGGCCGCCCCCGGCATCAAGAAGGAATACTGCCGCGTGAGCATCAACGACGATGGCAACCTCTGCGTCGCCATCGAGAACAAGATGGAACACAAGGAAGAGGAGAAAAAGCACCACTATCTGCGCCGCGAGTTCTCCTACACGAACTACGAGCAGAACTACACCCTGCCCGAGGACGTGGACAAAGACCACATCGAAGCCAAAGTGGAGCACGGAATCCTCACCATCACCCTGCCAAGAGTGCAGAAAGAGGAACCCAAACTCGCCCGCACCATCGCTATCGGGTAATTTTCAATCAAAGCCAATGATTTTACGCCGCATTCGCAAGAGTGCGGCGTTTTTTTTGTTTTGCTGTTTGTGTTTTTTTTATTTTTGCATTTTCAAAAACTAATAAAAATGAAACACATTTCCGTTTTACTGTTGGCATTTTGTATGCTTCTCTCGCTGAACTCCACAGCCCAAACCCAAGACAGCACCATCACCATTCCGAACCCCAGTTTCGAAGAGTGGTCCACCGGCAGCGGCTACAGCGTCACCGTCCTCTTCTTCCCCTTGTCTGTCTATAGCAGCTACCCCTATCCCACAGGATGGGACTATCCGACCTATCCAGTGAATGAAAGCATCACGTACAGTGGCATAAACGTGAATGTGAACACCGATCTCCCGCTGCTGAAAGTCTCCAACGAGACCAGCGGGGTCCCGGAAGGCGGCCACGCGCTCAAATTGCAGAGTTTCATGCTCTCCGACATCATCAGCTCCACGGTCTATAGTCTCGCCTCGTCCTCGCTGGACCCCATGCTGACCACCACCGTCTTCCCCACCGTCCTTTCCACCGGCGTGATTGACATCGACCAGCTGTTGCCCATGATGGACAATATCGTCACCCACCTCGGCAACATGAATCAGCTGATTTCCGTCTTCGCGAATGTGGACATCAACACGATCATCAACGGAGGTATCGCATTGGAGGGTGCTGTGCCCGAAAGGCTTACCGGCTCTTACAAATACACCTCGGCCGTCGGCGGGGACAATGGCTGTGTGGTGCTGCTCGGCACCAAATACAACACTGTGACGCACCGTCGCGAAGTGGTGGGTGCGGGGTTCACCACGGCCCTGACCGACACCGCCGACTACACCCCGTTCGAAATAGCCTATTCTCCCATTTCCGAAATAAACCCCGCCTACCCTTACGTGGAGGCCGATTCCATCGTCATACTCCTTCTCTCGTCCGCCAATCCCTACCCGCAGCAAGGCTCTGCCCTCTATCTCGACAATCTGCAACTCTGGGCGCAACAACCGACCATCTCCGAAGACACCTGCAGCGCCGTCTTCAACCTGCACCTCATCGAAGTGGACACCATGGCCGCCACGATAGGTTGGTCCTTTGAGGGCGAACCCGACCACTTCGAAGCGGAATACGGCGTGCAAGGTTTCTCTCAGGGCACCGGCACTACTGTCGGCATCACCGAAAGCTTCCTGCATATTTCCGACCTGCTGCCCGACACCCACTACGACGTCTATGTACGCTGCGTGTGCGACACAGACCTCTTCGGCGAATGGGCTATGATGTCGTTCCACACCGACACGATCGTGCCGCCCGCACCGCCCATCGATCCCGTGGACAGCACCGGAATACAAACCTTCACGAACGACCGCTTGCTGGTCTATCCCAACCCGGCGCAAGGACAATGCACGGTGCGTTTTGACCGCGAAATCCCCAGCATGATGAGACTTTTCTCGATAGATGGCGCCCTGCTGCAGGAAATCAAGCCGGAAACGGAGACCTTTGAGCTGACACTGCCCGGTCGAGGCGTGTTCCTCATTGTCTGCGAGATGAAGGAAGGCTCCGTGACACGAAGAATTGTAAGCCGATAAGGCTTTTTTCAGGAGACCATCTGCTAAAAATTGTATTTTTGCCACATGATGAAACAAATCGCCATACTCTGCTTGATTACGGTATGCCTCACCGTTGCGGGTCACGCCCAAACCGTCTATCAGAAAGACCGTTGGGGCACCAAACTCTACTACATGACGGAAAACACCATCCGCCAGAAAGACAAATGGGGCGAGCAGCTGCTCTGGTACGACGCAGCCACCCAACAGGTGCGACAGAAAGACCGCTGGGGACAACCCCTGCTCTACATTGACGGGCAAACGGTCAGGATGAAAGACCGTTGGGGGGATCCGTTGATTTATTTCGACGGACAGACCATCCGGCAGAAAGACCGCTGGGGCACTCCGCTCTTCTACCTCGACGGACAAACACTCCGCCAAAAAGACCGTTGGGGCACCCCCGTCTATTACTTCGATTTCATTCCCGACAGGTGGCAGATTGCATGCATCGTGCTGATGTAATCAGCCAACAGCCAACAGCCAACAGCTAAAAGCTAAAACCTTCCTGCCACCACATTCCAGTCCACGATCTGCCACAACGCGTTGAGGTGGTCGGGACGGCGGTTCTGGTAATCCAGATAGTAGGCGTGTTCCCACACATCGAAGGTCAGCAGCGGACGAAGTCCCTTCTGTACCGGGTTGGCCGCGTTGGTCTCCTGTGTGATCATCAACTTGCCGTCAGCGTCGGCGGAGAGCCACACCCAGCCGGAGCCGAACAGCGTGGCGCCCGCCTGCACGAACGCCTTCTGGAACTCCCCGAAAGAGCCGAACTGCGCGTCAATGGCTTCCGCAAGCGCACCCGTGGGCTTGTTGTCGGCCAGCGGACTGCGGAATTGCTGGAAATAGAGGTTGTGGTTCAGAATCTGGCCGGCGTTGTTAAGCATCCCGCCGGAGGCCGTCTTCACGATCTCCACCAAATCCTTGTCCGCGAACGGCGTGCCTTCGACGGCAGCATTCAGGTTGTTGACATATCCTTGTAAGTGTTTGCCGTGGTGAAAGCCGATGGTCTGTTCCGAAATCACCGGTTCCAAGGCGTTTGCCGCATAAGGCAGCGTAATCAATTCAAATTTTCCCATATTGCAAAGTTTTTTGGATGAAAAACAGTTTGGCAAAGATAATTTTTTTTAGAACAAGTCGGCATTGCACGCCTTGAAAAATAGTATCTTTGCGCCCTGAAAAATATATAAAGTATGAACGAACAGAAAATAAAGACAGCCGGCGCCCTCGGCAACGCTTTAGTGGATAAAGTTGACGATTTTTTGCACCATTTCACCAGCTACGCCACCGATTTGGAAGTGGGCATCCATCCTGAAACCTTCGACATCATCCTCGACAGCCCGAGCAAGATCCCCGAAGGATACCGCCGGCACAATATCGCCGATTTCATCCTCACCAATGAAAAAGGGCTGTACGAACCCGACGAAAAGGTGATTTTCCAAGTGGCGGAACACTACTTCTAATTCTAATAAAACTTATTCCAAAAGGGCTGCAAGCCCGACACGTGTCAACATAGGGCGATAGCCCTATGATTTATGTCAACTCAGGGCGATAGCCCTATGATTCGTGTCAACATAGGGCAATAGCCCTATGATCCAGGGCGGCAACCCTATGATCAGAAACCAACTATGGCAAAAAAAGAGAGTTCAGCAAAAACAGCCAAATTCGAGGACATCGTGGCGCAAATCCAGTCGAAGAAGTTTGCTCCTGTCTATCTGTTGCATGGGGAGGAACCGTTTTTCATCGACCGCCTCGCCAAGATGTTCGAGGAGGGCATCCTCGAGCCTGAAGAGCGCGACTTCAACCAGGTGGTCCTGTACGGCAAAGACACGGAGGTGGACATGGTGGTGGCCAACGCCAAGCAGTTCCCCTTCGGCAGCCCCTACCGTGTGGTCATCCTCAAAGAAGCCAAAGATCTGAAAGGCATCGAAAAATTAGACGCTTACTTGGAAAACCCGAGTCCGCAATCCGTTCTGGTCATCTGCCACAAATACGGCAAACTGAAAGGCGCGGCTCTGAAAGCGTGCACCAAAAACGGCGTTGTCTTCGAATCCGTCGGGGTGAAAGACTACAACCTGAGAGGCTGGATTATGGATCTCGCCACCAAATCGTTCAACTACAAGCTGGGGCCGCAGACTGCCGAACTGCTCAGCGAACACATCGGCAACGACTTGTCCCGCATTTACACCGAATTCCAAAAACTCCAGGTGATGCTGCCCGCCGGGAGCGAAATCACTCCTGACACGGTGGAAAAATACATCGGGATCAGCAAGGAATACAACATTTTTGAGCTTCAAGACGCTTTGGGTAGCCGCAACATCCCGAAAGCGTACAATATCATGCTCAATTTCACCATGCACCAGAAGGAAAACCCGAATGTCAAGACCATTTTGATGCTGTTCAATTTCTACAACAAAATGATTCGCTACCATCTCTCCGCCGACAAAAGCAAAGAAGGTCTCCAGACTGTTTTCGGAACCAAATTCGACAACCTCATCGCCCGCAACGTGGGCTTCGCCAACAACCATTCGCTGCCACAGTTGATGCGCATCATCTCCATACTCCGGGAATACGATTTGAAATCAAAAGGGGTGGATGCTACCAAAAACGACGGAGATCTCCTGAAAGAGATGATTTACAAAATCACCCATGCATAAGATGAAAAACATACCATTTTCTTCCAAAGAGACGATGTGCATATCCTCTCTGCAAAGGGCACTTCTGCTGCTTTGCTTGTTTGCCGCGACCGTTTCCTTCGCCCAAATCCCCGCAGGCTACTACGCCGCGGCGGAAAACAAAAGCGGATACGCCCTTCGGGTAGCCATGCATAACATCATCAAAAACCATACTACGCTGTCTTACAACAATTTGTGGAATGCCTTCACCACCACCGACAAACGACCGGACAACGGCAAAGTGTGGGACATGTACTCCGACCGCCCCAGCGGAACCCCGGCTTACTACTTCACCTTCGGCAGTGACCAGTGCGGCAGCTACTCCGGCGAAGGCGACTGCTACAACCGAGAGCATTCCGTGCCCAAAAGCTGGTTCGGCGGCAGCGTGGCCCCGATGTACACCGACCTCTTCCACCTCATCCCCACCGACGGCTATGTCAACTCCAAACGCAGCAACCTGCCTTTCGGCAAGGTGACCAACGCGACCTGGACCAGCACCAACGGCAGCAAAGTGGGCACATCCAACATCTCCGGTTATTCCGGCCAAGTGTTCGAGCCTATCGACGATTTCAAAGGCGATTTCGCCCGCACCTACTTCTACATGGCGGTCTGCTACATGGACAAAAACCTCGGCGTGGAAACCCAGTCCAACTTCAGCGGGGGCAACCTCAAGCCGTGGGCGAAACAACTGCTGCTCCAATGGGCGGCTCAAGACCCTGTGAGCCAGAAAGAAATCAGCCGCAACAACGCCGTCTATCAACTCCAACACAACCGGAACCCCTTCATCGACTTTCCCGACCTCGCGGAGAAAATCTTCGGAAACGACACCAACAGTGCCTTCCACGTCTCCATATCAGAACATCTATTCCCAACGCCCAGAACCATCTTCCCCAATCCGTCGAATGACATCATCAACATACAATCCGCTGATTTTAAGATGTTTCAAACAACCGTTGAGGTAATGGATTCAACCGGAAAACTTCTTTTTTCGGCTAAAAGCAAGGATTCTGACCTCATCACCCTGGACATCTCCTCTTTAGCCAATGGATTATATCTGATAAAGGTCTCTTCAGAGCATAACATTCAAACATTTAAATTCGTAAAACAATGAGTATCATCAAGATAACAAAACAATTCTCCTTCGAGATGGCACATGCCCTGCGCAACTACGACGGCCTGTGCCGCAATATCCACGGCCATTCCTACAAGATGGACATCACCCTCGCTGGCCAGCCGCTCCATGATGAGTCTTCTCCCAAAAACGGAATGGTAATGGACTTCGGGGATTTGAAACGGCTTGTCAATGAGGAAATTATATCCTTGCTAGATCACGCTTTGGTGCTGAATGCCAAAACCGACGCAAAGCTTGTCGAAGCGTTGAAACAAAATTACGAGAAAATCGTCATCGTGGACTTCCAACCGACCACCGAAAATCTCCTGAACTTTATCGCCGATAAACTTAAAGCGAAACTTTCTGAAAGAGTGAAACTTACCCGAGTCCGCTTGCGGGAAACCGACACCTCCTACGCCGACTGGGAGGAATAAACTGCTAACTACTAACTACTAACTACAAAAGGTCCACGGGCGTTACCATCCCTTGCAACAACCCGTCCGAACGGCCATTATCGGTGATGAACAGCATGTCGAGACGCATTCTGCGCGTTTTCGACCGCTGGAACTTGAGGCTGATGTCTTCCACCGTCATATTCGGGTTTATGAATCCGTAGTGGGCGTTCGACTCGTCTTTCAACTGGATAAGGTCGGCTATCTCTTTGAATTTCAGTGTTTCCGAAATATTAACTCCGTTATTCTCCGCCACCAAACGCATGATGGTCTTGGTGCTGAACACCCCGACAATCCGATGGTTTTCCACAACGGGAATGTAGGAATAGTCGTTGCGCTGCATCACCTTCACGGCGGCGAGCACCGAATCTTCGGGCGAGGGAGCGAAAATCTGCCCCGCACGGATGGCCACGCGCATCAGCGTCACCGGATTGAGCGAATAGTAGAGGTTGTTGACCTGCCGAATCGCCTGGTCCGTGACGATGATCATGTCGTTGCCCGCCTTCGACCAGTCATAATGCGACAACAAATTTCGCAACATCCTGCAAAATGCCAAGTTACTGCGAATGCTTTTGTATTTCGGCATCTGCTCTAAATCCTTCATCTCAGTGATATTCAGATTGTTGAGCACCCATTCCTCAATCTCGCGGTATCGTTCCAAAAATTGTCCGGCCTTGTTTTCCATAATCCATAATTTGAGCAGCAAAAGTACTAAATTTACAAGAAAAAACCAAAAGCTAACAGCTAACAGCTAACAGCCAACAGCTAATACACAAACCGTCCCTTTTCGACATCGAACCACGCGGTGTGGTCATAACCGCAGCGCTGCAATTCCGCGGCCGCCTCGGGCATGAAGAGGGTGAGTTCCTCCGCTTGATGCGCATCGCTGCTGATCAGCACCGGAATATCCGCCTTGCGAGCTTTCATCAACAATTCTGTGGAAGGATAGAAACTGTCGCTGCGCTTTTTGTACAACCCGCGCGTGTTCACCTCGACAATCACATCGTGGCGCTTGATCAACTGTATTGCTTTGTCAGCCAGTATTTTATACCAACTTTCATCCTCGGTGAAAAAACGATTGCGGTTGTGCATCTTGATTTTGTCAAAATGGGCGATGATGTCCATTTTCTGCGTTTCGAGCATCTCGAAGGTCTGTTCCCAAAACGTGGTGACCGCCAACTTGACATTGTTGTCGAACAGCTCCCGCAGGCCGTTGTCGTAAATTTCCTGCTTGGGACCGTCGATGAACCAAAGGCCGTCACCGTGCGGGGGCCGTACCAAATGCACCCCTCCAATAACGTAGTCAAGACCGTTGACCGACTTTCTGTCCGCAAAATCCACCGTCATCCCGGGAATAAAGTCGCATTCCAAGGCTTTCAGCAGGCAGACGTCCGTTTGGGACTTCAAGCGATCGATTTCCCGTATATATTCGGGCAAATCCTCCTCCGAGATGGCGAATTTGTTCTCGAACGGCACGGGTGCATGCGAGGAAAAACCAAGCTGCAAAAGTCCCTGTTTTTCCGCTTCCCGGACATGTTCCTCCAATGTGCTCTTTCCGTCACAATAGAGGCAATGGGTATGATAATTTGCTGGATAATAGGTCATTTAATGGGTTAATAGGTTAATGGTTAGAAAATCTTTTGTTTATGTGATTAGTGAGCAGACAATAGTCTAAGTCTAAGTTTAAGTCTATGTCTAAGTCTATGTCTTAAGTCTAAGTCTATGTCTTAAGTCTAAGTCTAAGTCTTAAGTCCATACTAAGTCACAGCAATAGCTAATAACTAATAGTCTCTTCATCCTCTTCCGTCACTTCCTCATAAATTCCATCGAGAATATTGAGCATTTGGTCGCTGCGGCCGGCATGGGCTTTGTTGTAGAGATTGCTGAGGAAGACGATCACCGCGTTGTCGGACGGGCGATAGAGAAACAGATTCTGGAATCCGTTCCAAAGGCCGCCGTGATAGACCAGTTTCCCATGAGTGGGGCTCTCCTCGATACGAAAGCCGAAGCCGTATATGCTTTTGGGCAAAGAACCGTCGTTCAGCTGGTTTTCGCGGGTCGAAGCTGAATCCACCCACTCCTTCGGCAAGATTTTGTAGTCCATGAAGAGAGCGTTGGCCCAGCGAAGCATATCTTCTGCATTGGAATAGACACCCTTGTCGCCGAGCACGCCGTTGAGCCTGTCGAATTTGGCTGTGACGGCCACTTTTCGATGTCCCCGAGCAATAGTCACTCCCCAAGGCAACGGCTGAACACTCACATCCTCCGCTTTCGGATCGACATTGGCATATTTCCTGCCATGCTTGGCATCAATTCCCACAATTTCCGTGAAAAAACAGGTATTCTCCATACCGGCAGGCTTGAAAAGGTGCTCATGCACGTACTCCTCAAACGACATTCCAGACACTTTCGCCACCAATGCCGCCAAAATCGCGTAATTGGTGTTCACATATTCGAATTTAGTGCCTGTCTGGAAGGTTTTGGCGTACTTCTGCTTTTCCAGCACGCGCAAAAGCAGTTCATTATCCACAAACGCCACAGAACCGTAAACCGTGTATTTGAACTTGAAATATTCGGGGATTCCGGTTGTATGGGTCAGTAAATTCCTGATACTCACCCCTTGGTAGGGAAGGTTCGGAAAATATTTCGTAATCGTGTCATCGAGACTGATTTTCCCTTGCGCGCAAAGCTGCAGCACCGACACGGCGGTGAACTGCTTGGAGATGGACGCCAGGTCAAAGAGGGAGGTTTCCGTAATGCGGTTGTTTTCGGGCACATCGCGATGGGGCGGTTCGCCGGTCAGGCGCAGTTCCCCGTAGGCATGTTCCACCAACACCGTGTCGCGCACCGCCACCAACAAGATGCCGTTCAACTTATCCGACATGTCATTGGCCACAAACTCCAGTCCCTCAACGTCATAGCGGTCCCCGATGGTGTCAAGCAGATACTGCGTGTAACGCTCTTTCGTGAAAAAAGCCGTGAACGAGTCCGCCTTGAGGGTCAAAGCGAAACATACGAACACGGCTATGGCGAATATTGCCTTTTTCATCAAAAAAGCGAGCAAAATGTGATACGCAGAGAGTCTAACCGTTCATAGAGTTGAGGAACTCTTCATTGTTCTTGGTATCCTCCATATTGCTGATAATCAAGTTCATCGCTTCGATTGTCGTCATATCGGCGATATGGTTACGGAGAATCCAAACTTTCTGCAGCGTGGCGGCATCCTGGAGCAGGTCGTCGCGGCGAGTGCTGGAAGCCACGATATCGACAGCCGGGTAGATGCGCTTGTTGGAGAGCTTGCGGTCGAGCTGCAATTCCATGTTGCCGGTTCCTTTGAATTCCTCGAAGATCACCTCGTCCATGCGGGAACCCGTGTCAATCAAGGCGGTGGAAATGATGGTCAGGGAACCGCCGTTCTCCACGTTACGGGCCGCGCCGAAGAAGCGTTTGGGCTTTTGCAGGGCGTTGGCCTCCACACCGCCGGAAAGCACCTTGCCGGATGCGGGCGCCATGGTGTTGAACGCACGGGCCAAACGAGTGATGGAGTCGAGCAAAATGCAGACATCGTGACCGCACTCCACCATGCGTTTCGCCTTGTCGAGCACCATGTTGGCAATCTTGACGTGACGCTCCGCCGGTTCGTCGAATGTGGAGGAAATCACCTCGGCATTCACACTGCGCTGCATGTCGGTGACCTCTTCGGGACGCTCGTCGATGAGCAGGATGATGAGGTAGATTTCAGGATGGTTATAGGCAATAGCGTTTGCTATATCCTTGAGCAACACTGTTTTACCAGTTTTCGGCTGAGCCACGATCAATCCGCGCTGACCCTTGCCGATAGGGGCGAAAAGGTCGATGATACGGGTGGAGAGCTTGCAGCCGGGATGACCGGTGATGTTTATCTTCTCGTCCGGGAACATCGGGGTGAGGTAATCGAACGGAATACGGTCGCGGATTTCCTCGGGAAGGCAGCCGTTGATCCGATCGATTTTCGTCAGCGGGAAATATTTCTCGCCGGGTTTGGGCGGGCGGATGGCACCATAGACCGTGTCGCCGTTTTTGAGACCGAAGAGCTTGATCTGCGACATGGAGACGTAAATGTCATCGGGAGAGGAGAGGTAGTTATAGTCGGAAGAGCGCAGGAAACCGCAGTTTTCGCTGGTGATTTCGAGCACGCCCTCGGCCATGACAGAGCCGTCGTACTGCGCATTGGCAAGATAGGGGACCTGCTCTTCCTCCGCTTTCGTTTCCGCAGTGTCAGGATTTGTGTAAGTCGTGCCTTGGGGCGCGTCGGCTTGTTCCTTTCCAGCTCCTTTTTTCTTACGTCCGGGTTTTTCCTCTTTGTTTTCAGCAGGGGTCTCGGTGTTTTTTTTCTTCGGGCGGCCGCGACGAGGTTTTTCGGGTTTCTCCTCGGGCGTTTCGGGGGCCGTTGCTGCTTCGGGGGTCGTTTTCACCTCCTCGGCATCGACAACCGGGACTTTCTCTTCTTCGGTTTTCGGGGTGGTCCTGCCCAGTTCCTCATCGGTGAACAGGCTGTATTCCTTTCTCTGTCTCTTCTTTTTTTCGGGCATAAGTTCTTCCACCACTTCCTCCACGGGGGATTCTTCCGTCACGACGGGATTTTTTTTCGGGCGGCCGCGACGTTTCTTTTCCGGGGCGGGAGCGGGAGTCGGCTCCGGAACGGGAGTCTCTTCGATGCTCGAAACAGGCTCTGGAAGAGGTTTTGCCTTGGGGCGCCGGCCTCTCCGGGGCTTCTCTGTCACGGGAAGCGGATTTGCCATTTGGGGGAATTTTTCTTCCGGGGTGATTTCAACAATTTCCGGCTTCTGTTCAGGAGCCTCCGCCTTGACGAGGTTGAACAACGGCGTGGCAACCTTTTCGGCCACTCTGATCTTACCCTTCATCTTCGTCTCGTTCGAGGTGGCCATCAAGCCTTCACCTCCTCTAACCACTCTCTTTCTTCTGGGTTTGTTTTCGATAATCTCTGACATTTATTATCTTATTTTAGGATAAACTTGCATTGGATTGAATGTGATCGGGGAAATACCTTCCTTTTTGAAGACCGGCGTTTTTATTTGAGACCGGCGCTATTCCCCTCCACAAAACATCTTCTTGAAAAGCGGCGCAAAAATACAATATTTTTCGAAACATCAACAACTGGTGGGATTTTTTTCTTTCAAACGGCCGGATGGACCATCCTTTTCCCCGTTTTTTAAATTGACTGTTAATACATTTCCATCACCTGGATTACGTTTCCGGATATCCGCTGTCTAATATCAATAAGTTATTCATTATCAATTTTTTATATTACCAAACCGCTTGTTTTAACAAAAATAATTAACCTTGATAATTATCAACATTTCGCTATTAAGATTTTTTATGAAAAAAATTTGCCGATGCAAAGATAAAAACCGTATCTTTGCCGCCTTGAATGAAATGAACTAAAATTATATCAAATTAAAAAATCAAACAAATGAAAAAGTTTTACATGTTATTGGCTGCCTTGCTGATCGTTTCCGTCAGTTTCGCGCAGATTTCCACAACCAAGAAGGTTGTGAAGACAGATGGTACTACTTTCACCATCAAGGGTTCTCCCGCCAAAGCCAATCCCCAGAAAGCCGCTAATTCTTTCTGGTTCAACTTGATTGTGGATGCTTGTGACTACTATGGTTCTGAGCCCAGCGGTTTTGCCCCTCCCATCCAATGCGACACCCTTGGCCTGTATTCATTCACTGACGGCAATTCACACGTGCAATTCAGTTCAGTAGGCCAAATATACGACTGGTCACATTCTTCATGGGGTGACATCTACAACTACACCGGTGCCCCGTCAAATGTGCCTTTCATGCCCAGTGCCAGCTCCTATTCAGTTGACTCCATTCAGATGCCTTACAACTATGTGCGCGGCACGAATGTGGCTGCTGATGTGGTTGACACCCTTGCCATCGCCTATGTCATCGGTTTTGACGAAGATGATGTCAGATACCTTGGCAGCTATAACGATCAGGGTGAATTTCAGGCTGCCTTTGCCCTGCCTCTGATTCCTTTCGACCACAACGCTTTCGTCCCCAGCACAACCAGCGCGACCTCTACTGGTCTCACCAACACCCTTGAATCCTCCACTATCATTATCGACAGGATTCCGTTGACGGCTGACGACGACACCGGTGAGGATTTCTACTATTTGACCTTACCCACCCCCGCCGGCCTCTCCAACCTCTCTTCCAAACAACTTGTCGTGACCGTCACCTTCATCCCCGGATGCGCCAGAACCCCCAATTCAATCATTGGCACTGATCTTAGCGCTTTCAGAACCGCTCTGTATGGCGAACCCCGCGACGGTTATTCCACCACCGGCTCCGACGAGCTCCTTGAAGACTATCAACAAGGTCTTTTCCACGATGCCGACAACTTCATTACCGGCAACGCTTGGTATAACCTTTACCAACCCAACATCTTCTGGAGCAGCAACCCGAAACCGGATATCAGCCTGCGCGTGACCTGCAACGACTGCGGCGTGGTGAACGTCCCTGAAATCGAGAAGACCAACATGACCGTCTATCCGAACCCTGCCACCAACAACTTCACCGTGAACCTCGGCAACGACGAGAAGGCTAACATCCAACTCTTCAACATCGTCGGCCAACAGGTTTACAGCGAAACCATCACCGGCAGCGCCCAAGTGAATGTTTCCAACCTCCACAGCGGCGTCTATATGCTCAAAGTGAACCAAAACGGCAAAGTCACCACCACCAAAGTGGTTGTGAAATAATTTACGATTGTTTCGTATATATAATATTGACAAGGGATGGTCGGAAGATCGTCCCTTGTTTGTTATTAGCCTTTGGCCATTAGCTATTAGCTGTTAGCCAAAAGCTAATGGCCAAAAGCAAATAGCCAAAATGTACACGTTTAATGGAAAACTATCCGCAAGCACACCCCTGATCATGGGCATTTTGAATGTCACGGAAGACTCCTTCTATGACGGGGGACGCTACGTGTCGGATGCGGCCATTCTGAAACGCGCCGCACAGATTCTGAACGAAGAGGGTGACATCATCGACATCGGGGCCATGTCCACCCGACCGGATGCACAAGAAATTCCTGAAAACGAGGAGATTACGAGAATCGTCCGTGCCGTGCGACTCCTCCGCGAAGAGTTTCCCGAGGCTGTCCTCTCCATCGACACCTATCGCGCTGCCGTGGCCGAAGCCGCCGTGGAGGTCGGCGCCGACATGATCAACGACATCTCCGGCGGCACCTTCGACCCAAAGATGATCCCCACCGTGGGCAAATTGCAAGTACCCTACTGTCTGATGCACACGACCGCAAAACCGTCTGTCATGCAACAACATACCAACTATCAAGACATTCTCGGAGAAATGTTGCAATTCTTCGGAAGACAGCTTGAAATTCTGCACGAGAACAGTGTCCATGACATCATCCTCGATCCAGGTTTCGGATTCGGTAAAACATTGGAACAGAACTATTTCCTGATGAATAATCTGGAAGTGTTCTTGGAGTTGGGGTATCCGTTATTGGTAGGAATTTCACGTAAATCCATGATTTACAAGCTGTTGGAAACAACTCCTGAACACGCCCTCAACGGCACCACCGTCCTCAACACCATCGCCCTCCTGAAAGGCGCGTCCATCCTGCGTGTCCACGACGTGAAAGAAGCCTCCGAAATACGAAAAATCGTATCTTTGCCGAAAAATTCAATATGAACCGAAACCATATAACCTTTTGCCTGTGTTTCGTATTGGCGTTTCTTTTAACTAACTGTAAATCAAAGAAAGACAATTCAACAGGTAACATCGATGAACCCGTGGTATATCCCATGGAGGTCATCCGAGACACGTTGACCGCCGATGTGAACAGCACAAAGACCCTCTACCCGTTGCAGGAGGAGGTTTTAGCTTCTTTTTTGGAAAAAGCGAACACCTTCCAGGGTAAAAAGTGGACTGCAAGGGTCAATTTTCCACAAGAATGGGGCGTGGAATGCGTGGAAAGGTTGCCGGAAGGACGCGAACTTTGGCTACTGCAATCGGAAAACCGCGAATGGATGTACCTCGTCACCACCTCCGGTTACGGCACCCAGCGCATCCTCGACGTGCTTCCGGTAGCCATCAGCTTCTCCCATCTGCAAGGTGATGTGCTGGAAACTGAGACGTGGCGGACTCTGCGACTCTCTGACGGGCAATTCCGCACCACAAAAGAGTACGAATGGACAAACTCCATGACGAATGCCACCAAGCAAGACTATCTCAAGAATCCCGAAAAATACCATCGCGCATCGAAACAGGTGGAGCAATTCCTCATCAACGACCAAGGTCGTTTTGAAATTGCCGAAACGGTGGACACCCTGCCCGACTACAACGCGGTCGTTTTCTACTTCAACCCGAACGACAAGCCCGAAATGTGGGACGAGACCGCCCCGGATCTGCAAGCTTTCTGCGAGGAAAACGGCATCCTTTACGAAGAGGTCAACGACAATTTCAATCGCGTGACCGTGCGCAACTACGAACTGACTTTCGCCTTAGAAACCGATATCACCCCTTATATCGACCCTGCGGGTTCCGGCATGGTGATGATGCGCAAAAACGAAGTCCCGAGAGCCGTCAATTTCGGATCTTACGAATACATGAAGATGGAAATACGCCGATATTTCAAAATTCGAACGGAATTCCAATAGAGATACACGTTGGATAAAAGTATGCTGGACCGATTTTTACAGGAATTACGAACCTTGGCGGGAAGCGATGCCCTGCGCAAGCTCTATCTTGTGGCGGTGAGCGGCGGCGCGGATTCCATGGTCGCGGCAACCCTGTTCCACGAGGCCGGAATCCCCTTTGCGATAGCGCACTGCAACTTCCACCTGCGCGGCAAGGACTCCGACCACGACATGCAGTTCGTGCAAAAAATCGCCAGCGATTGGAAAATTCCTCTCTATATCCGGGAATTCGACACGCCCGCCATCCAGAAAAACTCCGGAAAATCAGTGGAAATGGTTGCCCGTGAGCTGCGGTATGCCTGGTTCGAGGAAATCTCCACGGATTTCGACTACATCGTCACCGCGCACCATGCCACCGACGCCGCCGAAACCATGCTGCTCAACCTCTGCCGCGGCACCGGACTGAAAGGGCTTTGCGGCATCCCGCCCAAAAACGGCAAAATCATCCGCCCAATGCTGCCTTTTTCCGCCCAAGAAATTCGTCAATATGCTGATATTCACCATATTGAATATGTACAAGACATCACTAACCAAGACGAAACCATTGCCCGCAACCGTATCCGCCACTCAGTGATTCCGCAACTGGAACTGCTAAACCCTCAATTCTTGCAAACCAACACCCGCTCAAGAACTATTCTTCAACGACAATACGCTTACTACCAGAATCATATCGAGGCAAAAATAAACAAAATAGCATCCAAAGAAGGAAAAACATACCGCATCAACCGCTCCCAATTAGCTGATTGCGAGGATAATGAATTGGTTCTGTATGAATTGCTCACCCGTCTCGGCTTTTCTTCGGACACAAGTCTGAGACTCGCGGAATGTGACGATTTCCAGTCGGGCAAATATTTTCTTTCCGAATCCCATATCTTATTGGTTGACAGAGAATTTCTCATTATCAAGCCAAAATCCGAAGAGGAAATCCCGATTGTCGAAATTGAAACTTTGGATGACTTAAAACAGCATTTTTTGGTGGAAAAATTTGTATATCAACAAGATATGATCTTCGATAAAAGTCCGGACTTCTTATACATCCCTGAAGAGAAACTGGTTTTTCCGCTGAAAATCCGTCCGTGGCAGCACGGCGACTATTTCTACCCACTTGGCGGGAAAGGCCGCCAAAAGCTCAGCGACTTTTTCACCGACCATAAGATAGACCGCTTCGCCAAAGAGCGGATCCGACTTTTGTGTTCTGGAGATAATATCTTATGGATCATCGGTTTACGTTCTGACGAGCGGTGGAAAGTGTGCAGGACTTCCACCAATTGTTACCGAATAAAACAAAAAGCAGAATCTTATGAATAATCCCGAAGACATTACCCCGAAACGAACACCGATACTTTGGATTTTAGGCATCATCACGATGCTCAACTCCGCCTTTTCGGCCATCGCCTACCTCTGCTGGGCATTCGCCGCAGACTACATGCTGAAATCCATGGAAACAGTCAAAACTATGGGGCTGTTTCCCGCGGAACAGACAGAAAAAATCCTGGAACTCTACACCTCCATCAACAGTTGGCAATATCTGCTGCTGGCCGCCGTGCAAGTCATGCTTTTCATTGGCGCATTCCTCATGCTGGCGAAGCTCAACAAAGCCGGTTTCCACGTCTATACCATCGGCAAAATCCTGGAATTCTGCGTGATGAACTTCGTCATCGGAGGCATCGTGGCCATGAACTTCAGCGGAATCCTCATGTCCATCCTCTGGGTCCTGATGTACGCCACCCAATTACGCTTCATGCAACCCACCGACGAACAAAACACTAAACTATAAACCATAAACTATAAACTTTCATCATGAATCGATCCGATTTCCCCATATTGCAAGAAAAGGTTTACAACAAACCTTTAGTCTATCTGGACAATGCGGCAACCACGCAAAAGCCGCAAGTCGTGATTGACGCGCTGAACGATTACTACCTGCGCATCAACAGCAACATCCACCGCGGCGTGCACTGTCTCAGCCAGTTGGCCACCAACGAGTTCGAGCAGGCACGCGAAGCTGTGCGACAGTACATCAACGCGGGCAGCACGCAGGAAGTCATCTTCACTCGCGGTGCAACCGAGTCTATCAACTTGGTAGCCAGCTCTTTCGGGCGCACCTACCTGCACGCGGGCGACGAGGTCATTGTGTCGGAGATGGAACACCATTCCAACATCGTGCCGTGGCAGTTAGCCTGCGAGGAGCGCGGCGCCAAGCTGAAAGTTCTGCCATTCAACGACAATGGAGAACTGAGAATCAGCGAGTTAGACAGTCTCATCACCGACAGGACCAAAATCGTGGCCATGGCGCATGTCTCCAACTCGTTGGGCACCGTCAACCCGATAACGGAAGTGATCCGCATCGCGCACGCCCGCAACGTGCCCGTCCTCATCGACGGGGCGCAGGCCGTGGCGCACTGTCCGGTAGATGTGCAAGCCCTCGACTGCGATTTCTACTGCTTCTCCGGCCACAAAATGTACGCCCCCATGGGCATCGGCGTAATGTATGGCAAAGAACGGTGGCTCAACGAGATGCAACCCTATCAAGGCGGCGGCGAAATGATCAAGGACGTGACTTTCGAGAAAACCACCTACAACGACCTGCCATTCAAATTCGAGGCGGGAACTCCCTCCGTCGGCGATGTCATCGGTTTGCGCAAAGCCATCGAATACATCCAAAACATTGGTTTAGAGAAGATTGCAGCTTACGAACAAGAACTGCTGATCTATACCACCGAAAAATTAGCTAAAATCGACGGGATGCACTTTATCGGGGAAGCGGCACACAAAACCGGCGTCATCTCCTTCTTGGTGGGCGACATCCACCCCTACGACATGGGCGTTCTCCTTGACCATCAAGGAATTGCGGTCCGCACGGGTCACCACTGCACGCAACCTGTCATGACCCATTTCGGCATTCCAGGCACCATCCGCGCCTCGTTCGCGCTGTATAACACCTTCGAGGAGGCCGACGCTTTAGTGGAAGCCGTTGTTAAAGCCAAAAATATGTTGTCATAATAGCTGTTGGCTGCTGGCTATTGGCTATTAGCTTTAGGCTATTAGCTTTTTTGCTGACAGCCTAAAGCCTAAAGCCTAAAATATGAATAACTCAAAAGAAAAAACCTTCGCATTAGTCACCGGCGGAAGTTCCGGCATCGGGCTCGCCTACGCGGAAGAGTGGGCGCGAAAAGGATATAACATCTTGATAGTCAGCAATCGGGAAGACCTCAACACGGAAGCGCAAAACTATCTGCAACCGCTGTTCCCGGAGCAGCAGATCCTGACGCGGTACCAGGATCTGACCTCGGAAAACGCAGCGCAGGAGCTTTTCGACTTCTGCGAAAGCGAAAACATCGTGGTCGAGGTGCTGGTCAACAACGCGGGAATGTTTTACTTCGGTGCGGCCGTGGAGAAGCCGATGGCGCTGAGCCATAAGATGACGATGCTCCACAGCACCACGCCGGCAGACCTTTGCATCCTGTTCGGCAAAAAGATGAAAGAGCGCAAATGCGGTTACATCCTCAACGCCAGCTCCATCACCGCTTTTATGAGCTTCCCGACCATCGCCGTCTATCAAGCGACAAAATCGTACTTGCTGAAGTTTTCCAAAGGCATCCACCACGAACTGAGCCATTACGGGGTGAAAGTCTGCTGTGTATGCCCCGGCGCGGTCGATACGGACCTCTACAACCTTCCCGTGAAAATGCGGAAACGGCTGTGTGCCATCGGTGTTATGTTGAAGCCCGAGCAAATCGCCAAACGCGGCGTCCGCGCCACCCTGCATGGCCGGAAAGTGAAAATCCCCGGCATCATCAACTACTTTTTCTTGTTTTTATGCTTCCTCATCCCTGGATTTCTCGTGGACCTCGTGAAAAAACGGTTTGTTTAAGGCTATTGCCTGTTGCCTAAAAATAGTATCTTTGCCGCCATTTTAAAACTGACGAAATTTATATGCTCTATCCTGAAAATTTTGAGGAAAAAATCGGTTTTGACACCGTTCGGCGGCTGATTCTGGACCACTGCTTGAGTCCGCAAGGGGCGGAAGCCGTGGAAAACATGCGGTTTATGACCGACATGCTGCAGATTATGCCGGCTTTGGAAGCCGTGGAGGAATTCCGCCAGTTGCTGCTTTTCGACGAACCGTTTCCCGCTCAGGATTTTTACGACCTTCGTGAAACGTTGAAACGGCTTCGGATCGACGGCACCCACATCGAACTCGAAGAACTGGCCTGCCTGCGCGGTTTTATCCAGTCGATGACCAACATCTTCGTCTATTTCAAGGTGCGCCACGAGGACAACCGTTATCCACGCCTTTGGTCGATGTGCGCCGAGATGCCACTGCAACGCGACCTCACGGCGGCTATCAACCGCATTTTGGACGACAAAGGGCAGATGCGCGACAACGCCTCCGACGAGTTGGCCCACATCAAAGGGGCCATGAACCGACTCTCCCGGGACGCCGACCACCAAATCCGCAAAATCCTCAACGCCGCCAAACAAGACGGCATCGTGAAAGAAGACGCCGAGATGACTGTCCGCAACGGTCGTCTCTGCATCCCCGTCGCGGCACAGTTCAAACGCAGGCTGCGCGGTTTCGTGCACGACGAATCCGCCACGGGCCAGACCGTCTTCATCGAGCCCACCGAAGTTTTCGACACCAACAACGAACTCAAAGAACTGCAAAACGCCGAACAGCGCGAAATCATCCGCATCCTGACCGAAATCACCGACACCATCCGGCCGCTCATCGATGATCTCATCGACGCGCAAAAACTGATGGGACAATACGACTTCCTTCGCGCCAAAGCCCTTTTCGCCATCGACATCGATGCCGCCGTGCCGCACATCCATCCCAAAACCATGGTGCAATGGTACCAGGCCAAGCATCCCCTGCTCTACCTCAATTACAAGAAACATCACAAGGAAGTGGTGCCCTTGGACATCCGGCTGCTGCCCGAAAAGCGCATCCTCATCATCTCCGGACCCAATGCCGGCGGTAAATCGGTCTGCTTGAAAAGCGTTGGTTTACTGCAATATATGATGCAGTGCGGCTTGCCCGTCCCCATGCTGAGCACCTCCGACATGGGCATTTTCAAAAGTATCTTCATCGACATCGGCGACGAACAGTCCATCGACAACGATTTGAGTACGTATAGTTCTCATTTGCAGAATCTTAAGGTTATGGATGAGAACCTGAATGCGAAATCCTTGTTCCTGATCGATGAATTCGGCAGCGGCACCGAGCCCACGTTGGGCGGCGCCCTGGCGGAGTCCATCTTGGAACGCTACTACGCCACAAAAGCTTTCGGTATCATCACCACGCACTACGGCAACCTGAAGATGTTCTCCGACACGCATCCCGAAGCCGAGAACGGAGCTATGTTATTCGACACCAATGCGTTACTACCGCTTTACATCCTCAAAATCGGGAAACCCGGCAGCTCTTTCACCTACGAAATCGCACGGCAAATCGGGTTGAATCCGCAAATTATCGACAGCGCCATACAGAAATCCGGCACGGCGCAAATCGACTACGAACGGAAGTTGGAGGAAATCGAGATCACGCAGATTGAAACGGAACAGAAACTCAAGATGGTACGTGCCGCCGACGACCAGTTGGCCGTGATGATCGACGAGTACGCCGAAAAGTTCGCGCAACTCGACAAACAGCGCAAGGAGATTCTCACCAAGGCCAAAAACCAGGCCAACAGTATCGTCGATAGCGCCAACAAGATCATCGAGAACACGATTCGCGAGATCAAGGAGTCGAAAGCCGATGCGGAGAAGACCAAGGCGGCGCGCGAAGAGGTGAAATCCTTCAAAAAAGAGATGCAGAAGGAGATCGAGCATGTGGAGAAAGCGGAGGCCGAAGCGGTGAAAGCCCTCATCCCTGTTCATCGGAAGAAGCCGGTGGAGAAAAAACAGACCGCTGAAGAAGTTCAAGACAAAACCATCCGGGTGGGCGATTCGGTATATATGCCGGATTCCCAGATCGCCGGCGAGGTGACGCAGATTGACGGCACCGATGTGACCATTTCGTTCCATTCGGTGAATTTCCGCACCAAACTGGACCGGCTTATCAAAATCAGCAAGAAAGAGGCGCGGAATGTGGAACGCGGCCACGTGTCGCAGTTCAACGCCGGTTCCATCGCGGACGCCCTCAACAAAAAACTCTCGGATTTCAGCACCACCTTGGACGTGCGCGGTCAGCGGGCGGAAGAAATGGTGCACAATCTGGAAGAATACTTGGACGAAGCGGAGATGTTAGGGGTTTCCAATCTGCGGATTTTACACGGAAAAGGAAATGGCATTTTACGCAGTGTAGTCAGAAAATATCTCGCTAAAAGACAGAATGTTACAGAGTTTCATGATGAGATGCTCGAACTGGGCGGCGCTGGTATCACTGTGGTTAAGTTGAAAAAGTAGCGAAAAATTTTTTATTTTCGCCGTTTTGCTAAAGTATTGAATTATGGCACAGAAAAAATTCGCCGTCATCGGCGCGGGACAATTCGGACAAGCCATCAGCTTGGCGCTTTCGGAAAAGGGTTTCGAGGTGCTGGTGATCGACAAGGACATGAAGAAAGTGCAGAACATCAGCGATGATGTGGCGTATGCCGTGTGCACGGACGCCACCGACAAGCGCGCGCTGCTGAACGAAAACATCAAGGACTTCGACGCGGTGATTGTCGCCATCGGTGACGATTTCGTGGAACGACTGCTCTGCATCTCCAACCTCATCGACTTAGGCATCGAAAAGATATACTGCCGCATCAAGGGAACGCACCAGCAGACCATTTTGGAGAAGATGGGCATCACGGAATTCCTTTCTCCGGAGGAAGAGTTGGCCACCCTGCTCGCGGAACGACTCAGCAACCCTAACATCCTCTCTTACTTGCAGATGCCCGACGAATACCGCATCGCCTCCATCATCGCGCCCGACCGCCTCGAAGGACTCACCCTCGGCGATGTCAACTTCCGTGACAACCACCACCTCAGTTTAGTGACCATCCGTCGTAACTTCGAAGAAATCGAGAACAAGGAACTGACGATGAAACAGCATATTATCGGTGTGCCCGACAACTCGATGGTCATCCGCAAAGACGATGTCTTCGTGCTCTTCGGCAAAGACCGCGACATCGACAACTTCATCAAAATCAATCTGTAATGCATCTGTTCGGAAATCACGACGAATACAACGGAAAGCGACGGATCCACATTGTAAAGAACAAGGACCGCATTCAGCGGATTCTTCGGATTTGCAGTCTGGTGGTTTCCATCGTGACCATCGCGTGCATTTTCTGTTATCACGGCCTCTACATCACTCCGCGTGTCAAAAACCTCATCCGCTGGGTCATTTACGGCAGTTTGTTTTTCTACGTTGCCAAATACTTCATCATGCTGTTCTATTCGCTCCACCGCGGGAACTACATCAAGCAGTCTTGGGGCGAATTTCTCATCATCCTGTTGCTGATTGCGCAGTTCATTTCCATCAACATCTTCCATTTCAGCTTTATCGATAAACAGAATTTCGAAAATATCTACCTGATTTTCATTCAGTTCTACTTTCTGATTATCGTATTGGTCGAGTTGGCCAAAGCCAGCAGCACGCTCGGGAAATACCAACTCAGTCCGCCGATTCTGATGGTGGCGTCCTTCCTGTTTCTCATCTCCATGGGCACCATCCTGCTGATGATGCCGCGCATGACCACCAACGGGATTTCCTTCATCGATGCCCTCTTCACCGCCACGAGCGCCAGCTGCATCACCGGCCTTTCCGTGGTTAGCACTTCCGCCTGCTTCACATTCAAAGGCCAAGTGGTTATCTTGATGATGATTCAACTGGGAGGTATGAGCATTCTCTCCTTTGCAACGTTCTTCTCCACCTTCCTTTCGCGCTCCATGGTGGGGCTTCGCTACCAATACATGATCCGCGACATGATGTCCTCCGACCGGCTCTCCGACTCTGTAGGGCTGCTGCGGAGCATCGTGCTCACCACCTTCATCATCGAGGCGGCGGGCGTGGCGTTTTTGTTCACCTACTGGAAATCGACGGGATTCTTCATTTCCGACAAACAGAACTTGTTCTTCTCGATATTTTACACCGTGTCGGCCTTCAACAACGGCGGTTTCGTGCTCATTGACGACAGTTTGCTGAACCTCGGCGTGCCCGGCAGCTATTTCCCGCAAGTGGTGATCATGGCGTTGGTGTTCCTCGGCGGTATCGGTTTCGTCACCATCCGCGACTTTTTCAGCCGCCGCTACATCCGTGAACGCAACAAATATCGCTGGAAAACGCTGATGCCGCAGACCAAAATCGTGCTTTACGTCACTTTCGCCATCATCATCATCGGCAGCGTGCTTTTCTTTTTGATAGAATACAATGGCACTCTGAAAAGTGTCGGAGGACTCGGAAACAAAATCTTCACGTCCATCTTTCAAGTGGTCACCTGCCGAACTTCCGGTTTTAACGTGCTGGATGTCAATCTAATGCATATTTCTACGGTGTTACTTATATTGGTGATGATTTTCATTGGCGGATCGCCGAGCTCCACCGGCGGCGGCATCAAGACCACCACGCTGTTCATCGTCATCAAATCGGTTATCGCCACGATAAAAGGTAAAAAAGACATTGAATTCAACCACAAAGCCATCTCGGCCTCTTTAGTGGAAAGGGCAACCACCATCCTGCTGCTGTCGCTGACATTCATCGCCATTTCCTGTTTCCTGCTCACGGTGGTGCAACCCGATGTGCAACTGCTGCCCGCCTTGTTCGAAACCTCCTCGGCATTCACCACCTGCGGTCTCTCCACCGGCGAATGCGCCAACTGGAACTGGATGGCCAAACTGATCCTGATTGTCAACATGTACTGCGGCCGTATCGGCACCCTGACCCTGGCCTTCGCGCTCACCCGCCATAAAAAGGAATCGCCGCATCAGTACCCCGACTTGTACATCATGCTAGGTTAGCAGGGCTGTTGCCTATTGCCTAAAAAATTGTATCTTTGCCGCCGAATTGAATGAGACAAATGGATTTCGAAGATATACGCCCTTATACGGATCTTGAGTTCAAGGAAGCCTACTACCGATTGATGGATGACCGCCGTTTTCAGGAGGCCATCGCCTTGTGCCTGCCCAACTATTCCGTTGAACAGTTCCGCCGTGATTTTGCAAATTTTAACACTATTGAGGAAGTCCAGGTGGATTTCGACAAGCGTTTCCTCGATGTCTTCATCGCCCAGTCGTCCAAAGGCGTCCAGTTGTCCGGCATTGAAAATATCGATCCCTCTTCGGCATATATGTTCATCGGCAACCACCGCGACATCACCTTCGATCCGGCTCTGCTGCAATACTACTTCTTTCTGGAACATCGCAAAACCTCCCGCATCGCCATGGGCGACAACCTGTTCACCACCCCGCTGTTAGGCGAAGTGGCCAAACTCAACAAGATGATCAAGGTGAAAAGATCCGGCACTTTGCGCGAAAAACTGGAAAATTCTTACAAACTGGCCGCTTACATCCAATACTCTCTTTTTGAAGACAAAGAGTCTGTATGGATCGCGCAACGCGACGGACGGACCAAGGACGGCAACGACTTCACCAAGCACGGTCTCGTGAAAATGATCACCCTCGGCAACGACAAAAACCTCATCGAGACTATCCGTCGGATGAATATCACCCCGCTGACTGTCTCTTACGAAATCGAACCCTGTGACAAATTGAAAGCCAGAGAGTTGGCCATTAGCGAACATACTGTTTACCAGAAACAGCCGGGGGAAGATTTCAACAGCATCAAACAAGGCATCTTCGGGCAAAAAGGCCGCATCTCCCTCGCCATTGGAAAACCGCTCGACAAAGAACTTGACGCCATTCCTGAAAACATCTCCAATAACGAAAAAATCAATTTGGTTTGTCAAATTATTGATAAACAGATATATAGAAACTACACTCTCTACCAAAACAACTATATCGCCCACGACCTTTTGTATCAGAACGAAGACTTCCACGACCACTACTCCGACGACGAAAAAACTGCTTTTGTCAACTATTTGCAGACTAAATCTCAAGTTCCCGATGTTTCATTTGAAAAAATGCACGAATACTTGTTGAAAATCTACGCCAATCCCGTTGACAACCATTTCAAAGCAATTTCTGAAGAAAATTAATATTTTTTAACGCAATATGGACGAAATACAACCCCCGTCGCAACCGAAAATCCTCATTATCCGACTTAGTTCCATTGGAGACATCGTGTTAACCACTCCGGTTCTCAGAGCGGTGAACGAACAAATCCCCGAAGCAGAAGTGCATTTTTTGGTCAGAAAAGACTATGTCTCTGTGATTGCGAACAATCCGCACATCCACAAAGTGCATGCTTACGATCCTGACAACGTGAACCAAACCATCGAAGAGCTGAAAAAAGAGCATTTCGACGTGGTCGTTGACTTGCAGAAGACGATGCGTTCCCGCAAGGTGGTGCGCAAGCTGAAATGCCCTTCCTACACTTTCAACAAGCACAATTTGTCGAAATGGATTTGCTATCGTCTCAAGATGAACGGCATGCCCGAAACGCACATCGTGGAACGTTATTTCGAGGCCGTCAAGGCTTTGAACGTTCACAACGACCACAAAGGGTTGGAATTCTATATTCCTGAAGATCAAGGATTTGAAGAAGATGATTTGCCGATGATGTTCGAAGACGGCTTCGTGGCCATCGTGTTGGCGGCACAGCACTTCACCAAGCGGATTCCGGTGAGCAAGGTGGTGGAAATCGGCAGCATCCTGCACAAACCGATCATGCTGTTGGGCGGCAAGGACGTGTTCGAAGAGGGCGAGCAGGTGGTTTCCCAGCTCGGCGAGCGGGCCACCAACGGCTGCGGCAAATACACCCTTTACCAGTCGGCAGCCATCCTGCAGCATGCCGACTGCGTGATCACCGGCGACACCGGCCTGATGCACATCTCAGCGGCGCTGCACAAGCCCACGGCAGCCATCTTCGGCTCCACCATTCCCGAATACGGTTACTATCCTTATATGCCCGGCGAACGGAATTTGTTCCGCAATTTCGAAGTTTGTCCGCTCCATTGCCGTCCGTGCTCCAAGTTCGGCAGCTCCAAGTGCCGCCGCAAGCATTTCAAGTGCATGAAGAACATTTCCGCGACGGAGGTGGCGGAGTGGGTGAATAGGTTTTAGGGAGTTAGTAGTTAGTAGTTAGCAGTTTCGGGGGGCGTGGGCATAGAAGGTGATGGGAAAAAAGGGAGGACTGACGAAAATCGCGATTACAAATCGCTAATCGGGTTTCAAAGTGGAACGGCGATAACCCATTGATGCCCTGTAGTGGGCTTTCATGTCCGCAGACAGAAAACTTCTGCTCAAAAGCTCTTCCGCAGCAACATTCTCCGCAGCAAACCGGTTAAGTTCCCGTTCAACAATGCGGTCAGGCAGTCCAATTCTACGGCCGAATTCCGTGAAATCGTTCCTGCTGATTGAACGGGTATCGGAAAAGGACATGCCCTCCCTGAACAACCCATTGTCAAGAGCGAAGATGCGAGGTTGACGCAAGTGAAGGCTGGTGTTGATCAAATCGTAAGCTGGAGCCAAACGGTATTCAGTTCCGTTCCGGCTAATCAGGGTGAAATTTTTCAAGTGGGCATCATCATTCAAAGTGAGGTAGTTGAACAAAACTATTTGGAAAAACCGCAACACGTCGATTTGTGCGGCAGAAACATACTGTCGGATAATAGCAGCACATTCTTCGTAGCTGAGGTTGCTGTATTTGTAATCATTGCCACCGTTTGCTTTAGTCAAGCCGGCAATCGAGGCAAAATCCTCTTGCGGATATTTCCGCTCATCGGGAGCGACATCAAAACGGCGCGTCAAATAGGCAGGTTCCCCATCACGAAAGAAGCAGAGTGCATTATCGGCAGTCTCTATCCCATACACCTGCGAAGCGAGCTGCATAGTGACGTGCTCGTTAGCCGGACAAAATTCGCGGGCAAGGAGCGCGTATGAGCTCGGAACAGGCTTCAGAATGTAACGGCTGCGCAACCTCTCTGCCGGTTGTGCCAAAAAACCATCATCGCCTATCACCAAACCGCCTTTTGGTTGCACTCCCGACAGTGAAATACGTCCTACCTGTCTCACATAGTCTGTCTTTTCGTCACTGTCATGGTTTGGACTATCAAAAGGAAGGATGTGCGAAACGGCTCTGCCGTCAAACAGCCTGCGACGGGCCTCTGGTGAGTAAGTGTCAAAACCTCTTTTTAACGTAGAGGGGCAAACTTCAATCTTTTCCATCGCTAATGGGTTTTACGGTTACAGCACCAATGGTGTCAAATTGAGCAGTGGCCAACAAGATGCCAAAATCGTCATGCTCGTCAATGTGCAACATTCGGGATTGAACCTGACGGTTTTCACCCTCCGATAACATATTGAAGAAATAAGGAAAAAGATTTTCGGACAGATAAGGCTTTTCTCGAACGGGCATGGACAAGCACACTGGCGCACCATCATAACCTCTGATGTAGGTGAAACGATAGCCTTCTCCTTTGACTTCCTGAAGCAGTCCGGCCTCCATATCCTGTACGAAAACTTTACACTGTCTCATTGTTCAACTGTTTGATGGTGATGTCGATTTGTAGCCCGAGTGTGTCGAAAATGGCCAACAGCGAGGACAGTTGCGGGTTCCCTTCCCCGCGTTCAATGGCTACCACGGTATTCACGGCCACCCCGGAAAGATCCGCAACTGTGCGCTGATTCACATTCAGCTCTTTTCGGCGCATCCGGATTCTGTTTCCTATATCAATCAAATTCATAATTCCAATATATTGGGATTTTGGCGCAAAAATACAAAATAATCTTATCTAAAACACATAAAATCGCATTTTGTTGTGATTTTATATGCTGAAGATAGCGACTGCAAGAATCCCTGAACAACTCTCACCTGCGGCGAATCTCGCGCACCACGGCCGTTTTATCCACCACCTGAAACTTCACTTCGTACCCGTCAAACGGAAAACCATAGACCCGGTCTTCGTCGTGGTGGTAGGCGGGGCGCGGGTCTTGCGCCAACACCTCCCGCAACTTCTCCAACTTTTCGGGTTTCAGACTCTTGGCGACATCATTGGGAATCTCCACCTCAAGCTGGTAGTTTTCGTGCTCTTGCGTGAACCCTTTGGTGGCTTCCGGATGACAGTCGGTGGTGAGCAGATAGGGCTTGATGTCGTAGATGGGAGTGCCGTCCATGAGGTCAGCGCCACCTACGAGAAGAGTCGGATTTTTGGGATTGAAGTCGGCCTCGATGAGCTCCACGCAGGAGAGCCCGATGGGATTGGGTCGGAACGGCGAGCGCGTGGCGAAGACGCCCATACGGCGGTTGCCGCCGAGTCGAGGAGGCCGCACCGTCGGCGACCAGCCCTCCTGCTGTACCTCAGAAAAACCCCAAATCAGCCACAAATGGGAAAACTCCTCAATGCCGCGCAACGCTTCGGCATTCCGGAACTCCGGCTCAAACACGATGCGCGCCCGCAACGACGGCACCAGCCCGCTCTGCCTCGGGATCCCGAACTTCGTCGGAAACTCGCTGCGAATACGGGCGACAATGCGAATCCTATCGTAACTTTCTTCCATTTTGTAACTATAAAACCCAGGGCTCGCTATCGCTTACCCTGGGCTGACATACGTCGGGCTTTCACCCCTTACTGAATATTTTTATTTTTTCTCAATTTTGTATCCCACCGTCGCGAAGAACAAGATATATGCGTAGCTGACGAACAACAGCGCGTAGGCGGCGTGATTGTTCACGGCATCGGCGATTTTGCCGTAGATCAGCGGCATGACGGCACCGCCCACGATGGCCATCACCATCAGCGCGGAAGCAAACTCGGTGTGGTCGCCCAAATCATGGATAGCCAACGGCCAGATGGCGGGCCACATGATGGCGTGCGCGAAACTCAGACAGATAATCGCGATGATGGAGACGATGCCTGTGGTACACAATGCCACAATAACCAACGCGACAGAGAGCAACAGTTGAATAATCAAGGCCTGACGCTGCGAAATCACCTTCGGCACAAACAAGATGCCGCAGATGTATCCCACTAACAAGGCAATCAAGGCATAAACGCCGAAATAGTGCGACACCGACGTGGGTATGCCGTAGTAGTCGCCGTAAGGAATCAGCGTGTCAATGGCAATGACCTCAGCACCTACATAGAAGAAGATAGCCAAAACGCCGAGCCACAGATACGGGAAACTGAGAATGCTGGTCTTCTGCCCGCCGATTTTCTTCTCTTCCTCCACAATGTCCGGCAGATGCGCGGTTTTGATGAAGAGCACCAATGCGATGAGTACAGCGGTCATAATGAGATAGGGAATGATGACGCCATTGGAGAGCTGCTGCAGCATGGCTTCTTTCTCCGCACCGGGAGCCATCTCCTTGATGCTCTCGAAGAGGTGCTCCTTGCCGCTGAAGAGGGCGTTGTAGAGCACCAAAATGCCGATCATACCCGCCACCTTGTTGCAGATGCCCATGATGCTCATACGCCGCGCCGCCGACTCAATCGGACCGATGACCGTGACGTAGGGATTGCTGGCGGTCTGCAACAGCGACAATCCGCTGCCCTGAAGGAACAGTCCCAACAGGAACATCGGGTAGCTGCGCATCTTCGCACCGGGGATGAACATCATGCACCCGATGGCCATGACGACCAAACCCAAAGCCATGCCGTTGCTGTAACCCGTCTTCTTCAACACGAAGGATGAAGGAATGGACATCACGAAATAGGCAATGTAGAAGGCGAATGTCACCAAGTAGCCCTGCACTTGCGTGGTGAGTTCGCAAGAAGTTCTCATGTACGGAATGAGAATATTGTTCAGCCATGTCACGAAACCGAATACGAAAAACAGCGATCCGATGACGAACATGCTATAGGCGGTGCTTTTCTTATTTTCCATAAAAGTCTATGTTTATTTGATTTTTTTCATCAACTCGGCCTTTTTGGCATCATATTCCTCTTGTGTGATGATTTGGAGGTCCAATTTTTCCTTCCACTTTTTCAATTCTTGCAGGGCTGCATCCGAAGCCATATCGTCCAGGTTGGCTTTGACGACCACCTCTTTTGTGGCAATCGCCTCTTCGAAGTTGGTGCAGGCCAAACCGCCGCGGTTCAACACGAGGACGATTTTGCAGCCGCATGTCATTTTGTTGAAAGGATCCACGGGAACGCACTGGATTCTTTTGATGGTGGCCACGCCGCCGGCACGGTTTTCGATGCGCTCCGCACGCTCTTGACTTACCGCACGATCAGAGGCGCTCGCCTTTTCATCTTCTGCCAAAACGTTTAGCCAACTTCCGGTAACATCCTTGAAATAGAGGTAATACTTGCCGTTTGTCGGATAACCGTATGTTATGGTGGAACCAATTTTGTACGTGACACCGTCGGACGCCACGTATGCCGTGATGTCATCACCGCCTTTTCTTCCGGTTAATTCTTTGGCCGGTTTTTGTTCCAAAATATCTTGGTAAGTAACGGTTTGCGCGTTAGAAATAAAACACAATCCTACAAAAAGAAGAACAAAAAGCTGTTTCATTGTTATAGTTTTAATTGATGAATCATATTTTCGGGATTTTCCGCTTTGAAAACGGCATTTCCTGCCACCACCGCGTCGGCACCGGCGTTGATGATGTCCGCGATGTTGTCGGCATTCACACCGCCATCGACTTCGATGAGCGCATTCGACTTGTTGCGCTTGATCATCGCGCGAAGTTCAGCAATGCGGTGTAAAGAACGCGGAATGAACTTCTGTCCGCCGAAACCAGGATTCACAGACATAATCAACACTAAATCAAGATCTTGGATAACATCCTCCAATCCAGATACCGGTGTATGCGGGTTCAATGCGACCCCTGCCAACATGTCGTGCTCCTTGATTTGGTAAATCGTGCGGTGCAGATGCGTGCAAGCCTCCCAGTGGACGGTCAACAGATCGCATCCTATCTCCTTGAAAGTCTGGATATAACGCTCCGGTTGCACAATCATCAGATGGGTGTCCAACGGCTTTTGCGCCAGCTTCCGGACGGCTTTGATGACGGGCATTCCGAACGAGATATTCGGCACGAACACACCGTCCATCACGTCCAGATGGATCCAGTCGGCCTCGGAACGGTTCAACATTTCAATTTCTTCACCCAATCGGTTGAAATCCGCCGACAGCAACGACGGAGCAATAATCGGTTTCACACTCATATCTTTACATTTTGCGGCGGCAAAAGTACACAAATTTTCAATGCACACAAATTCCTGAAATCCAGCACGCAAAGACGCAATACACCGCGTCTCTACTTCACTTCCATCACCTTGTCCCCGTAGTAAAACACAAAATGGCCCGGATGGATTTCGAAATGCTGACGCTCGTCCGAAAATGTCTGGAAAAACTCGTCATCCACTTGAAAGGAGACGGTTACGCTTTTCCCCGCAGGGACAAACACGCGCTTGAAACCCACCAACGTCTTCACCGGCCCCTGCTTGTCATCCTTGTTAGTCATATAGAGCTGTGCCACTTCCTCGCCATTGAACTTTCCGACATTATTGATTTTGCAGGTGAAAACGCGACCTGCCGGGTCATATTTGGCGTTTTCATACTCAAATTGCGTGTAACTCAGCCCGTATCCGAAAGGATAAAGCGGTTTTTCCGTCATAAAACGGTATGTGCGGTTCTCCATCTCGTAACTGTCGAACGGCGGAAGCTCGTTATTGGAGCTGTAGAAGGTCACAGGCAGCTTGCCGCTGGGGTTGATCTTGCCGAAAAGCACATCCGCCATGGCCGTGCCCGCCGCCTGACCGCCATACCAACCTGCTAACACCGCATCCAAATTCTGATCCTCCCAGTCCACGGCCACCGCGCCGCCAGAACAAAGCACAAACACCACTGGTTTACCCATCTTCTTGATTTTCATCAACATACCCTCCTGAATCCGAGGCAAGTCAATCGTGGTTCTGTCCCCGCCATGGAAACCGTCCATCTCCACCTTCAACTCCTCGCCCTCCAATTCGGGAGAAAGCCCGCCGACGAAAATCACAAGGTCGCACTTCGCAATCTGCTTGTCAAAGTCACGGGGCGGACGATACTTGCCGTCCACGTGGTGGCACGCCGTGTCGAAATAGATTTGGGGCCGTTCTTTTGCCGGCAACGTGTTGATATAGTTGACGATACCTTCGTAGATGGTCACCGCGTGGCGCGGAGTCCCGTTGTAATTGCCGCACAGCATAACCGAATCCGCCGCATTGGGTCCCACAATAGCGATCCTTTTGTATTTTTCAGGCTGCAACGGCAGAATTTCATTCCGGTTTTGCAACAGCACGATGCTCTTTTGCGCCATTTTGAGGGCCATCTTGTCAAAAGAAGCCGTATCCGGCAGCTTCCAGAACGGCTGTTGCGGATCGAACATTCCCAAAGCCAAGCGCGCTTTGAGAATCTTAAGTACATGGTTGTCAATAATATCCTTCGGAATCATCCCCTTATAATACGCCTCTCTCAGTGCGTTGAGGCCGCTGCCGCACTCCAAATCGATGACGGAACCGAACGCGGCGGCGGCGGCATCGGAAGCGGTCGCGTGCGTCTCGTGCCGCGGAATCACCTTGTCGCGCTCCCAACAGTCGTTCAGCGCCCAGCAGTCGGTGACGAACAACCCGTCATAGCCCCATTGGTCGCGGAGAATCTGCACCAACAGACTCTCGTTGGTACAGCACGGCACCCCGTTCAGACGGTTGTAACCGCACATCACCATACTCACGTCCGAATGATCCACAACGTACTTGAACGCAGGAAGATAGGTGGTCCAAAATGCACGGCCGCTGACAGTGGCATCGAACGAATGGCGATCGGCCTCGGGTCCGCTGTGCACGGCAAAGTGCTTGATGCAGGCGAGCGACTTGTAGCGGCCGTTGGACTTCTGCTGCAAACCGTTCACACAGGCAGCCCCCATGCGCCCGGTAAGGTACGGATCCTCGCCGTAAGTCTCCATGCCCCTGCCCCATCGCGGGTCGCGGAAAATGTTGATGTTCGGGGTGAAGAAGGTGAGCCCTGTATAGTCGCCGTACTGACCGGCCTGCTGTGCGCGGTAATACTTCATCCGCGCTTCGTCAGCCACCATGCCGAACATCTCCTGCACCGCCTTGTCGTCGAAAGTGGCGGCCAGCGCGATAGGCATCGGATAGACCGTGGCATAAACGTTGCGCGCAACCCCGTGCAACGCCTCGTTCCACCAGCTGTAGGCTGGAATGCCCAACCGCTCAACGGCCGGGTTCTGATGCTCCATCATCCCCAGTTTCTCTTCCAAAGTCAACTGGTTCAGAAGCAATTGCGCCCGCTCGTCAATCGAGAGGCTCGGATCGCGGAAATCTTGTTGCGCCATCGCACAAAGAGCGACGACCACGGTTATGATACTGACGAATACTTTCTTCATATTCATTGTTTTAGTCAAACTGTTTCGTTTTTCTTTTGTAAAGACGCGCCATGGCACGTCTCCACTATTACCGGACAATCAACTTCTTGGTAACAAACGAATTACCTTTCTGTATGTAAACAAGATACGTTCCCGGTGTTAACGTTTTCGCGGCGATACGGTTCGCTCCCGGTTGCGCATCCCCATGCATCACACACTGACCGGTGGTGGTGAAAATCCGCCATTCCAACTCCGATTCTGTCGGATTGTCCAGCATGAAAAATCCCTGCGTGACCGGATTCGGAACAAGGTTAATTTTCGTTAAAACATTGTCGGGAACGTCGCAGGTGAAGTCAACGCAAACGACATAGCTGCGGGAAGATTGGTGGGGAGTTGTGGCCGTATAGACGACGGAGGACTCCACAAAATTCTGAGGTTCCAAAGGCGCCGGCGTGACGGAAACACCCATCGGACACGTGATCGAGGGCAACAACTGGGTGCCATATTGGGCAAGTCCGGCCATATTCACCAAAATGGAATCGCCATTTTCGGAAAAAGTGCCGTAATAATCCATTGGCATGAGCGGGAAAGCAAACTCATTGTATTCCGCCAAAAACGCAAAACTGAGAATTTCAGGCTCTATCACATTGATTGGCTGAAAATAGACGAGGCCATACGACGTATTGTCGTTCCAGTGGAAAATCACATCCTCTGCCGCCGCATCGTTGTCACAGCCCCAATAGTTACCGATTGCATCTATACAGTTGCTGGTATTGTTATACAACTCATATTCAACACCTCCGTTGCCGTTGTTGTACAGCACATTGTAACCGGGATCCTCTGCCGTGCCCATATCCAAAAGAGGGACCTGGATGGCCGTGACCCCCCAAAGGTTACCGGTGATGAGGTTTCGGCGCAACTTGGCCGTGCAGGTCGTGCTGCCGTATATGCTCACTCCACTGCCACCGTTGTTCGGATTGACCTCCAAATTATTGTCAATAAACTGATTATCAAATAATTCCGAAGAAATCAAAGACCCGTTCTGCGTATAACCATAGCGATTGTTTTTCACCACATTGTCTTTCACAAGCACATGCGTGACCAACTGGCTAAAGGCAAACATGTTCGAGATGCCGATGCCGCCCGACATGTTGCTGGCCACTCCCTCAATGAGGTTTCCAATGATGCGGATGGTGTCCGTGGTACCAGGACCTATATTGATCTGCGGATTGTTCGTGTTTGCCAACACATTGTTATACAACACATTGTTCAGAATGGCCGGACAACCGTCAGAATTGAGGGCCGACTGGATGGCACAGGTTTGGTTGTCGTGAAAATAGCTGTTCTGGATGGTTGGACTGCAATTCATATAGCTGATCACATTGTTGGAAAAGTGGTCGAACTCGCAGGAGTCAATCACTACTTCGCTGTTAATCAAATTGATACCCTGACAATAGCGGACATGAAGGTGGGATAATCGACTCTGGGTGGCGTCCTCGAAGCGAACCTCAAAATAATCGCCTTGGATGAGAAGCGGTTGTGTTCTGTCAGCGGTGCGCATCGTCCCGCGAACAGTCCATACCACACCGATAGACACATGCACCATTTCGGCGGTGGACTCCAACGTCAGCGTGTCGCCAGCAGAGATGGTAATACTCTGCAAAATGTCATATTGGTTCGATGATGTGTTTTGCACAGCGGAAGGGGCTGCGGTGCAAAGGGTTTCCAGCGTGTATGATTGGCCGGTCCCAGGTGACACCCATTGTGCAACTGATTGGTTTACAACAAAAATAAATGCAAAAATGTAAAATAATTTATTCATCTCGAAAACTTTTTTAATCGGCAAAAGTACAAAAAACGTCGATTGGTTCTATTTCACAAGAGACAACAATCCCATAGGTCTGGATAATTCCACACCCGGCATTTTACTTTGATTTTATATTGTTCTGAACGTAAGTGTCGTGTCCAAAAGAAATCATTTCGGCAATTTCGCCTTGAACTCCTTCTTAAATGAACGCGAAATCTCGAACTTGTCGTTGTTTGCGATCAGCACACGATTCCGAATCATTCCCGTCACCTTGTCCATATTCACCACCACCGAACGGTTGATTTTCTGGAATTGGCTTTTGGGGAACTTTTGCAAGAACATTTTCAAATTACTCCGAAAATACTTCTTGAAACCGTCTTCGAAAACCACGCACACCTGATTTCCCACCTTTATAATATACAACACCTCGTCGAAAACGACCCGGAAAGACTCCTCGTTGCGCGTACCCATGATAAAAACGGATTTCATGGGGCGTTCCGCCGCATTATACGGGGCGTTCTCCTCTTCCACCTGTTGCATCATCTGCCGGTCCAACTTGTTGTAAGCACCCAATATGTTAAGAATTTTCCCCATAATGCTGTTCAATTCCCTTTCCATATAAGGCGAATAAAAAACCTCGAAAAATCCCATCTTGAGGAACGATTTCACCCTTTTCGTGTTTATCATATCACAAAGACCCACTATGAAAGGTGGTTTTCTGATATCGAACAACACCTCCGAAAACTCCATGTCCAAGAAGAAAATCGTGATCTTGTGATTGTTGATGTACTCGATGGCTTCCGCTATACTACTGCAAACAGGAGCAATTTTTAACGAGTAATACTTTGATAATAAGCTTTTTAGCTTTGCCACCTTGGCTTCATCCTCGCTGAGAATGACTACTTCAAAATTCGTGTTTGAGTTCATATTCTAATCATAATTACTTGTAAAAGTAAAAAATTTGTTGATTGTCTCGACAATACTGTGCAAAATAGTGATGTTTGGTCATTGTTTTTCATAAAATCTGCATAAAACGCGTTAAAATGTGCACAAATGTATGAAAAAAATGACATTTTGCATATTTTAAAGCAAAAAAAGCAGAAAATGTGATGTATGTGCAACTTTCAGTACTAAAAATGCAAGAAATGTTGTGATAATGGTAATTTTTATGTCATAGGTGTTTTATTGGTGGATAAATTCATGATGTTGTATTCTTAAAACTTGTTCCAGGCGGAACAGGGAATCTCGCACTTCATTTAAGAGCCTCGCCGGAAAAGATGTGAGGGAATTACCTGCGATAAGCCATGACGGCACCTCATCAGGCAACCATCGCTGTATATTAGAAATCAATATATCTGACTCATTTTCAGTGTTTTGAATGTTTTTTGCTCGAACATACTGCAGAATCCGAAGACCATCCGCCTTCTGGTGGAAAGCCTTCACGAAATGCGCGAAGTCCGCCACGTTCCGCCGGATATCCGACCAAATGTCTTTTTTCTGTAAGTCTTTCTGAAGAAAAAACAGAAAATCGTTGTCCTTGGCTGAATATTCCCCCTTATACAGCTCTTCCAGATGCGAATAAGCTTCCGACACCGGCTGGAAGCAAGTGTAAGGGTATATGGGATAGCTGCTCCAATCATTTCCCTTGCCTTTCAACATGGCCGGGCCTGTCCCGAACGGCACCCTGTCGGAATACCGCCCTGCTGGATACACACATTCGGAGTTAAAAAGTCTTAATCCACCCATTTTGCAGAATTTCTGCACAAGATAGAAGTCCTCTCCGCTTTGAAACGGGGTGATATTCCCTATCTTCCGTAATGCGCCCGCACGCATCGCAATGGCCGAACCTAAGGCCGTAAAACCATACGGACTGTTGATTTTCAGTAAGTTGATGGCATAATTACGCATGTAAACTTCATACCGAAGCATGGCACGGCTCTGCTCTTCATCCGCAGGGTTTAGGTCGTGATAGTAGGGAACCGCCACGGCCTGCATGTCGGGATGGGCAGCGAAATTGTCCGCCAACGACTGCAAATAGCCGGAACCCACCTTCGTGTCCGCATCAAGGCTGACCACAAGATCATCGGATTCAGAATCTGATAAAATATTGTCAAATAATACTTTACGTGCAAACCCAACACCAAATTGCTTTCCCTTCCATCCTTTTCCGGGAGAAGCATAGTCCAAAACATGTAAAGTTAAAGAATCATAACAACGAAGGTATTCCAACAACTGTCGGTTGTGTTCGCATATAACGAATTTAGCCGGATTATCCCAATAGGTATCCGGCTGATTCACACAAACATAGACTTCAAAGGGGAGGGTCGTTTGCTGACAGGAAAGCGCATCCAACGTGACGGGCAGGTAGTTCAGCTCGTCCATGGCGGGAATGGCGACCCGTATCGCACGCATCTACTTGACGGTAACCGTTACATCGCGGGTGCGGGCCGGCTGGTCCACATTGTCACGCGCATAAACGAAATGCAGCGTCTGCGTGCCTTTTTCCACGGCCTCAAACTTCCAAAACCGATGGCTGGAAGCTCCTATCATACCTTTCGGCGCATCACTGGTGTAACGGTCGCCAGCACTCTTCACAATATGGACCTCATCCTCGTTAAGCAACTGCCACCAAAAACCGGTCGAGGCATTGGTGATGAACTCGATTTCGCAGCTTTGCCCTTGTTTGAGGACAATCTCGTTGGTCTCCTTGTCCACAGAAACCAATTTCTTCTGAGCCTGGCAGCCGACGAACAAGCAAATGATCGCGCTGAAATAAACAATTTTCTTCATTTTTTTCCTCAATTAAAGTGCAAAAATACAATTTTTACGTATAGACCCCGCATCCTTCCGAAAATTTAGAAAACAACCCTTTAAAAACAAAAGAGAGACAGACCATAAGCCCGTCTCTCTTTTTGTTGTATAGACTGCGAAAACTACTTCTGCATCGTGGTCGGGTGCATGTCGACGCGAGTGTAGATTTCAGGATGGAAATACTTCTTCATGAACTCGATCATCTCCTTCTTGGTGACGGAATTGACGATGTTGTCATACTCGGCCGGAGCGATAATCGGCTCATCCTGGTTGACCTTGCCGCTGATGTAGTTCATCCAGAAATTGTTGGTTTGGATGTTCTTGGCGCGGGTGCTGATCATCTGCTTCTTCACGAGAGCCATGGTCTTACTGTCGGGTCCTTTCTTCTTGAAGTCGTTGAGGATCTTGAGACTGGCGGCGGCCAGTTTGTCGGTCTTCACGGGGTCGCAGCCCAGGAGGATCATCAGGGTCATTTCCGGACGCGGGAGTTTGCTGGCACCCATCTGCACCATCGGGGAATAGACATCACCCATCTTCTCACGCACGATGCGCACGAACTGGATGTCGAGGGCTTCGCCGATCATGCTGGCGATGATGGAATTACGGTAGCTCCAGTCGATGGGGTTGCTGATCATCATGCCCATCCAACCCTGTTCTTCAGTACCGGCATAGACCGTCTGAGAGGAAGCTTGGCTCGGACGCGGTTTCAGCACGTTGAGATTGTAGTTCTCTTTCTTGCTGGGATCGGTCTTCATGGAACCGAGATAGAGTTCCACGAACTCCTTCATCTGTTTCTCGTCGTAGTTGCCCACGAAGAAGAAGTTGAAGTCGGCGGGGTTGGCGAAACGTTCCTTGTAGATCTGCACGGCGCGGTCGAAATTCACCTGTTTCAGATACTCTTCATCGAAGGTGAACATCTGCTTCATGTAAGGATCGTGATTATAGGCAGCGTCAATCAACTTGCCCAGGAATTGGTACATCGGCTGGGCAGTAATCATCTTGATGCCCTCGCGGGTCTCGTCCATCACCAATTCGAAAGCGTTCGGATCAATGCGCGGGTTGGTGAAGAAGGCGTTGAGGTACTGGAAGAAGAACTCCAGGTCTTTCGGGGAAGAAGAGCCACCAAAACCTTCCGTCAGAAGGTTGACCTCCGGAGAAACGCCAACATTTTTACCTTTCATCTTCTTCATCAAGGAGTTGTAGTCCAAACCGGCGATACCGCCACGGTCGATGATGTCGGCGGCGAAATCGGCGGAAGCGAGGTCTTTCACAGGATAGAGGGTTTTACCACCTTTACTGCTGGCAGTGAACAGGATTTCGTCGTTCTTATAGTCGGTTTTCTTCAAATAAACGGTGATGCCGTTGGAAAGCGTCCACTTCTCAGCACCCACGGCGTCGATTTTCTCCACAGAAGTGATCTTGCCGGGTTTCAGGCCGTTCTTCTCCAAGATTTCCTGATCTTTGTAAGTATCCACGTAAGGTTGGACGTTGGCTAACGATTTGTCTTTCAATATGGAAAGGATTTCCTCTTTGGTCGGAACGGAAACGCCCTCTTTGTCGGGAGCAGTGACGATGGCCACCATATTGTCTTCCGTGACCCAATTCTTGGCCAAAGCGTTGATCTCAGCCAGGGTGATGCCTTCAACCAGCTTCTTGGCGTATGTATTCTCGCGTTTTGCACCCGGGATGGGGTCTTGACGCAGGAAATTGTTGATGTACTGGGAAGCGAAACGGGCGGATTCGGTCTTGTCGGCCTCCTTCGCAGCCTTGTCATATCTTTCTAACAGTTCCTCTTTGGCACGGTCGAGCTCAGTCTGCAGGAAACCGTATTTCAGCACACGGTAATCCTCTTGCATAATCACACGCAAAGCCTCGGGAATGCGATTCTCCTTGGCCGTGGCTTCCATGACATACGCATCGGTGTTGCCGATGAAATCGCCATAACCGCCGCCAGCGTTCAGGAACGAACATTTCGGATCCTGGGTCATCTCCATGAAACGGGCGTCCAGCATGGTGTTGTAGAGGTCGATGCAGAGTTGCTGACGGAAATCACCGATGGTCTTCATCGCAGCGTGAGGGTGTTTGCGGATAAGCATCACCGAGTTGCCGGTGGCTTCCTTGTCGGTGCAGACGGCCACGAGCGGCTCCTTGTTGGCACCGATGCCGTAAGTTTCTTTCTTTCTGGGGTTCTGCTTGGCGGGGATGTTGCCGAACATCGTCTTGATCTTCGCTTCCACCTCAGCCACGTTGATGTCACCCACCACGATCACGGCCTGCAAATCCGGACGATACCAATCTTTGTAAAAATCTTTAATAACTTGGTACTCAAAAGTTTGCAGAATATCGAGTTTGCCGATGGGCATACGGTCGGCGTAACGGGAGTCCTTCATGAGGACCGGCCAGTACTCCTTGCGCATACGGTCGTCGGCACCCAAACCGAGACGGTACTCCTCGATGATGACGCCGCGCTCCTCGTCAATCTCCTTGTTGTCGTAGAGCAGACCGGCGGCCCAGCCACGGAGGATCTTGAGACCGAGGTCGATGTTGTTGGGATCGTCAAGCGGCATGGGAATCATATAGACCGTCTCGTCGAAGCTGGTGTAGGCGTTGAGGTCGGCGCCGAACACCACGCCCTTGCTGCGCAGGTGGTCAACCACGCTGTTGCTCGGGAAACCCTCGATACCGTTGAAGGCCATGTGCTCGGTGAAGTGCGCCAGACCTTGCTGGTTGTCGTTCTCCTGGTTGGAGCCGGCGTTCACCGCGAGACGGAACTCCACGCGGTCTTTCGGGTAGGAGTTTTTACGAATGTAATAGGTCAACCCATTGTCTAACTTGCCAATGGTCACATTGGGATCCGCCTTGATGGGATCATTCAAATTCAGGTCGCCTTTCTGTGCGAAAACGGTCACTGCACAGATTACGGCCAGCAAAAACAAAAATACTTTCTTCATACACGTTTGTTTTTTATAAATAACTATAATTTTTCGTTGACGATTTTCTTCTTTGACGCACTAAACGCAAAATAACTACATAAATTTTAAATCGGCGGCAAAGATAGTATTTTTTATGTTTTCAAGTAGAGACATTACGCAACGCCTCTACAGGATTAGAACAACTGGATGCCGACTTCCCATTTCGGCAGATCAATCGGATAAATGTCCTTTTTCAACAGGTTGGAAATACGGTACTGACCATAGATGGCGAAACGTCTCGTGAGACCCACGCGCAAGCGGACACCGTAATCAAACCGATTCATCTTATCAAGCATATATTCGGACTTCTCGTAGGTGAAAAACTCCTTGTCTCTATTCCCGGCGAATTTATAGCGGCCACCGGCGTTCCATTCGCCGAAAATGCCCGTGTCCAAGTACCAATTCTCCAAAACCGTGTTGCCCAGGAAGAAACGCTGGAACAGCTCGAGGTCGAATTTCGTCACCTTCAGGTTGTTTTTTTCCGTATGGATACCCTCCATCGTTGCCGGCATCATATCGGCTGGCAAAAGAAGACGGTCCACGGCATACCAAGAGGAACCGAACCCGATGCGGAATCCCAGACCATACGCCCGCGCCAACTTCCAGCTGTTGTCGAAAGCCACGGTCAGCGAACGGGAAACGCCGTTTTTGTCGCGCAAAGGTCCCGCTTCCGGAGCTTGCCATTGCGTAGGAATCATGAACGAAGCGTTCAGCACGAAGCTGAATTTGTACTTGTCCAGAATCCCACGTTTGTAGATGTCGTTGTCGGGCGTGTCGAAACGACGGTTGCAGTTGGCTGAACGGGAATCCGCCGCCACCAGACTATCCACCTTGGGCAGTGTCTGCTGACCGTAAACATGTTTCAGATGCTGACCATCGCTCCAGATTTCCAATGTCTGCCCGTCTTTCAACCAATATTTTGGAAATTCCAACGATTGTCCTGCATCTTCCACATTTCTTTCGTTATACAATGCAGATTCACTATATTTTTCTATCGTGCCGTCGCCATTCACAATTTTGAAGAAAATCTTGGATTCGGGGTCTTTGGAGATGACGTATATCGCCTTTTCATTCTCATAGAGCGTCAGATTGTCCTTCACTTCGGGTTTTTCGCCGAAGAAGTAGCCGGCTTGCGGCACGCCATAGCCGAACGCATAGTCGAAATAGGGATAGTGGTTGCCGGACTTCTCAATCTCGGTTTTCAGTTGCCAGGCGGTGTACTCGGGGTGCAGTTGCTTGACGCATGCAGCGAAACCGGCCATCATCGGGGAGGAGAAGGAGGTACCGTTAGCCCGCGTGAAGTTGCCCTTGCTACCCGCCACCAAGTTGTTTACGCCCATAGCCACCACATTGGGTTTCATGCGACCGTCCGCCGTGGGACCGAACGAACTGAAACTGGCGATGACATCTAAACTTTTCACGGCACCCACCGACAAGATGCTGTCGGCATCGGCGGGGGTGATGAGCATCTTCCATTCGTTGTCGGTGCCCTCGTTACCCATGGAGTTGCACACCAAAATACCCTTGCGGGCAGCGGTGTTTGCGGCCTTGGCCACCATCGAGGTCTTGCCGTCCATGTGCTTGAGCATATAGCGCTGCTTGCCGTAGCCGAGGGAGCTGTTCACGATGTCGGCGCCGTTCTGGTCGGCCCATTCGAGTGCCTGCACCCACCAGACCTCCTCTTTCTTCGGCTCGGAGGCCACTTCGGTGCGGGCTAACAGGAACTGCGCGTCGGGTGCCATGCCGAGCAGCTGATTTCCGTTTTTACCCGCAATGCAGCTCAGCACCATGCGACCGTGCGAGTTGGCTTCATACACGTTCTCTTTCTTCTTCACGAAGTTCCAGGTCTTGACAATCTGATTGTTGTCACGCAAATGCTTGAATGCGGGGTGGGTGTCCACATCCGGGAAACCAGCGTCAAACACCGCCACACGCACGCCCTTGCCGCTAATGTTGTGCTGCTCGAACAACTCCCCATGGTGGATACTGACCTGCTCTGTGGAGAGAGGGACCCTGTCTTCGGTGATTTGCTCTTCAGCGACCTCCATATCGCCGTCAATCAGCTGGATACCCGCCACAAAGGGGAACTGCCGGATGATGGCAATCTGCTCTTCCGTGGCCATCACGCCGGCCGCATTGAGCCACCGCGACGTGCCCACCAGCTCCTCACAGGCCGTTTCCACCTGCGCGGCATAGTGGCTGTTCACGGGATAGTTGGTGATGTCATAAAGGTCCGCGCCACACTGCGCGTAACGCTCAATGGCCTTCGCATCAAAGTACTGATACGGATCGAACGTGGTGTTCTGCTTGTCCATGAAGAACACCCAATAGCTGTTCTGCGCGCTTGCAATGCCGAAGACGGCGCAGAAGAGGATGGTAAAGATTGTTGCTTTTTTCATATTGTAAGAAACTTTATTTCAGTTAGCAGTTAGTAGTTAGCAATTAGCAGTTGGATCGCGATTCGTTAATATTAACTATACGTAATAAACTGCAAAAGTACATATTATTTCCTTTTCGCCATAACTACTAACTACTAACTACTAACTACTAATTACTAACTGCCATGATTTCCTCCATCGTAATTCCCAGCAATCGCATATTCTTCAAAAACTCCGGCACCTCCTCCTCCATAAATTCCTTCTTCCGGATGGCGTGGATTTTCTCGGGGGCGTCTTCGTTGACGAAGAAGCCGATGCCGCGTTTGTTGGTGATGATCTCCTGATTCTGGAGGCGTTCGTAGGAGCGCATGACGGTGTTCGGGTTCACCTCGAAGGCGACGGCCAGCTCGCGCACGGACTTGGCTCGCTCGCCCGGCTTCCACGCGCCCGACAGGACCTGCTCGTAAACCCAATGCTCGATCTGCCGGTAGATGGTTTGTGTGCTCTTGAAATCCATACTATGCCTCCGTTTCTCTCATTCTCAAAAAACTCATTGCGTAGAAATAGACAATTGACACACAGCAGGCGACATACGGGAACCAGTCTTTGGAAGTTGCAATGTAATGCTCTGTTTTATAATAGTTTCCGTTGCGAATTTCTGCAGGAACCACCGCCAAGGCATTCAGCCATTCAGTACCCGCCATGAGGGCTCCCAAAACCAACGATACGACGAAGCCCGTCAGCATCAGTTTCCAAAATGGACTTTTCTTGAAATAGATGGCAGCAAAGAACATGGTGGAAATACTGGTGAAGAATATCAGAATGTTCAACCCATGGGTGGGAATCTGAACTTTTATGAATTCACCTAAATTGTGGATCCCGCATGGCGCAAAAATACCCGGATTATACACATTCACTATACCATAACCCAAAACCTGTCCAATCAACACAGACAAAACAATGCCTGCCACGAAATAGATGTTGGACAAAAACATACCTGTCACCACTTTTTCGGCGTTGGTCGCAGGTGTCATCAGGTAGTGTATCCTGCTTGAAGGTTGGTGCAGCTTGGAAAAGAAGCGACATGGGTAATAGACCATAAACACAACTGCCGCTATTTTTATTTCCGTCAGATAGGGACTGCTGGACATAATCGTCATGAGTAGCGATAATGCCGCCATGATGCCAAATGAATAGATGACATCATTCCGCCAGTTTTCATAAAAATAGGCCTTGATTAATTTGATTATATTGTTGATATTCATAATTTTACGATTTTATTGGTGAGACGTTTCGGGTTGATTTTCGGATAGGGAATCGGCGTATGCCTCTATTTCATCCAGACCATTAAAATGCAGTACCTGCGTCGAATCCTTTTCGATTTTCTCATATTTGATTCGGCCACTGCGGTAGCCAGTCTGGAAATCGATGGTATAACCGATGATTATGCCTAACACCAGAACTATGGCGGTGATGATTAAGATCTTATTCGTGTATTTTTTCATAATGCTCTGATTTTAAGGTTATTTGAATAATTCTGTAAATTCCTGCTTGTTTTGAACAGCGGCATTGAAGAGCAGTTCCAAATCAAGGGCGGAATCAATGTGGTTGACATTTTCCTTTACCTGATAGATGCCACGCGGGGTCTCCTCAGTATAGAACACCTTGCCATCCTGTGCCTTCTGGTCATCGACATCGAAGAGCAGCTTATCGGTAATAACATCGCTGGATGCGTTTAGAATCATACGGCCATTGTCAAGGATGGATACCGCATCAATGAGACTGTGAAGGTCGCGCACCTGATGCGTGGAGATGATCACCGTCTTCTGCTCGTCGGCGTAGGCGGCCATGATCTTGCGGAAGATGCTCTTGGTGGGGATGTCGAGGCCGTTGGTGGGCTCGTCCATGATGAGCAGCGGCACGTTGGTGGCCAACGCAAAGGCAATCATCACCTTCTTCTTCTGTCCGTGCGAGAACTTGTCGATGAAACCTAACATGTTGTCCATCTCCATCTCTCTTAGGTACTCCGTGAACTGTTCATGGCTGAAGTTGGGATAAAACGGCGCGAAGGCTTCCTCGAATTGTTTTATTTTCAGATGAGGGACGTAAATCTCCTCTTGGAGGAAATAGATGTCGCTCAACTGTTGTGCGGTGCGTTTGTGTGCGGGTTCGCCGTCGATAAGGGCATCACCTGCCTGCGGGAATAACAGACCGGTCATGATTTTCAGCAGGGTGGTTTTGCCGGCACCGTTGCGGCCGAGCAACCCGTACAGGTGGCCGGGCTCCAACTGCCAGTTCACCCCGTTGAACAACTTGCGGTTTTTGTCGTACCCGAATTCTACATTACTTAACTGTATCATATCGTTAAAATTTAATTAGTGTATTAGTGAACTAAAACACCGCAAAAGTAATACACTAATCAATACGATGAACAGTTTTGGAAAAATTTTTTTCTGCTGATATTCAACATGTTATAACAAACAGTCAGTTTTTATTTTCAAAAAATGGTTAAATTTTCGCAGAAAATCGGGATTAATGATACAAAAACGTGTTTATTTTTCATCGTCATTCTTCGTTCGTCATTCATCGTCATTCATTACAAAAATAGGGGCGTATGCGATACGCCCCTACGATTTTGACATAAATAAATTCATTAAATTCGCAAAATTCGCCGATTATTCGCCGATTATTTGCCGTACGCCACTTCGAATTCCTCGTATCCTTCGATGATGTCGCCGACCTTGATATCATTGCAACCGTCGATGTTCAGACCGCAGTCCTGACCGGCAACAACCTCCTTGACATCGTCTTTGAAACGACGCAGGGAGCCGAGTTTGCCCGTGTAGATGACGATACCGTCACGGATAAGGCGGATCTTGGTGCTACGCTGCAGTTTTCCGTCGAGTACCATACAGCCGGCCACGTTTCCAACTTTGGAAATGTGGAACACCTCACGAATCTCGATGTTGCAAACCACTTTTTCGCGAATCTCCGGTGAATGCATACCCGCGATAGCGTCCTTAATCTCATTAATAGCGGTATATATAATAGAATAAGTACGGATATCAATTTGTTCGGCCTCGGCCATCTTGCGGGCATTGGCTGACGGACGCACTTGGAACGCCACAATGAGGGCGTTGGAGGCGGTGGCCAGCATCACGTCAGTTTCGGTCACCTGACCCACTGACTTGTGAATGACGTTGACCTGAACCTGCTCGGTACTGAGTTTCAGCAACTCACCAGCCAAAGCTTCCACTGAACCATCGACATCACCCTTGACGATAATGTTGAGTTCCTTGAAGTCGCCGATAGCGATACGGCGTCCGATTTCCTCGAGGGTGACGTGTTTTTGCGTGCGCAGACCCATTTCACGGGCGAGGCGAGCGCGTTTGGTAGCAATACCACGGGCTTCTTGTTCGGATTCACAAACCTTGAACGTGTCTCCAGCCTGCGGGGCTCCGTTCAGACCCAACAGCAATACGGGCTGGGCGGGACCAGCGGATTTCACAGGTTGGTTACGTTCGTTGAACATGGCCTTCACCTTGCCGAAACAGCTACCGGCGAGAATCGGGTCGCCCACAGAGAGTGTACCATTTTGAACAAGCACTTTCGCAACGTAACCACGGCCTTTATCCAAAGCAGATTCAATAACCGCTCCTATGCCAGGACGGTTCGGATTGGCCTTCAAATCGAGCAAATCAGCTTCCAACAACACTTTTTCCAACAATTCTTGGACATTGGTGCCGTGTTTTGCATCGATTTCCTGGCATTGGTACTTACCACCCCACTCTTCCACAAGGATGTTCATATTAGCCAATTCCTCGCGGATTTTGTCGGGATTGGCATTGGGTTTATCAATCTTGGTGATGGCAAACACCATCGGGACGCCGGCGGCCTGAGCGTGGTTGATAGCCTCAACCGTTTGCGGCATCACGGCATCGTCCGCGGCAACCACGATGATACACAAGTCAGTAATTTTGGCACCGCGGGCACGCATAGCGGTGAACGCCTCGTGACCAGGAGTATCAAGGAAGGTGATTTTACGTCCATCGGGCAGGCTCACCTCGTAAGCACCGATGTGTTGGGTGATACCACCGGCCTCACCGGCAATAACATTGGTTTTGCGAATGTAGTCCAACAAAGAGGTTTTACCATGATCCACATGTCCCATCACCGTAATGATCGGGTTACGCGGTTGTAAATCCTCATCTGCATCTACATCTGCTGCATTGTGCATATTATCTTCTTCCTCAGCATCAATGAATTCAACATTAAAACCGAACTCTTCTGCCAGCATAGCAATATTTTCAGCATCAAGTCGTTGATTGATAGACACAAAAAGACCGATACTCATACATGTGGAGATAATTTTTGTCACATCCACATTCATCAAAGTGGCTAATTCATTTGCCGTGATAAATTCAGTCACGCGCAAGGTCTTCTGATCTTCAATTGCTTGAAGCTCTTGTTCTTCAATACGCTCATGAATGAGCTGACGTTTCTCTTTTCTTCTTTTAGCAGCCGTGGAGGTCTTTTTCGTATTGCTTTCGAGACGCATTTTTGTCTCTTTAATACGACGATGGATGTCTTCTGCTGAAATCTCGACTTTTTCGGGTTCTTGTTTTTGTCTTTTCTCTTTATCCTCTCTACCACTCGGAATATTAGCGGCCTTCACAGGTTTCGCCACGCGTTTTCTTTTCTTTTTCTTCTTATCTTGACCGTCTCCATTTCGATGTTCTTCTTTCTTTCCATTTTCCTTATTGTTTTGAATAAGGGACAAGTCAATAGTTCCGAGAATTTTCGGTCCTTTGAGTGGGTTCACCACCGTTTTGATGTGTTCGGGAGCTTCTTGAACCGGGGTCGAGACAGTAGATTCCTGTTGTACTTCTTCCGGTATTTCAAAAACTTCCTCTTGGGGTTGTGTTTTTGTCGGTTTTTCTTTTTTCTGGACTTTCTTCTCTTTGACTGCCGTTTTTTTCTTGGGTTTCAACGACTCCAAGTCCATTGTTCCAATGATAGCCGGACCCGAAATATGCGCAACCGTCTCAATATGCTCGGTTTTCCGTTCTTGTTGCTGAGCTTCCGATGACTCTTGGAGAGCATTTTCAGGGATTTCCTCTTGACTTTCAGAAGTTTCCACCTCTTTAGGACTTGCCGGAGTTTCCTTTTGGGTGGATTTCTCTTTTTCTACTATTTGCTTTTCGGAAGACTCACCTTTTTTGGAGCTGGAAATGCTCTTTTTGGAAGTTTTCACCAACGTCTCGGGAGAAACAGAACCAATGATTTTCACGTCGGGACCATGAAACACAGGAGCTTCAACGGTTGGAGCATCCACCAGCTTGGTCGTATGAATAATGATGTGATGACCGTCCGGTTCCTCTTCATGACCTTTTTCTGACGAATCTGTTTTTGATTCCTCCTTTTTGTTCTTGGTGGGTAATATCTGGTCCGACTTCTCTTTTACCAATTTGTCCTTGGCCAGTTCTTTCTGCAAACATTGATACATTTCCACAGACAATTTGGAGTTCGGGGTCGGGGCATTGATTTCCAGACCGTTTTTTGCCAGTATGGCAATTATTCGGTCATTCGAAACGTTAAACTCTTTTGCCGCTTGTCCTAATCGCGGTGTTTTGATTTTTTCTTCCGGCATGATAATAAATCTTTATTAATTTCTTGACTTGGTTTTGAACAGATACTTTATTTCGCTAATTCTTCCTTCACGGCGGCGATCATGGCATCCACGGTTTCTTCTTCGAGGTCGGTGCGGCGAATGAGTTCTTCCCGACTGAGTTGCATAATGCTCTCTGCGGTGTCACAACCAATACTGATGAACGTGTCGATCACCCATTGGTCGAAAACATCGTTGAATTCGGACAACGGAATGACATATTCCTCTTTAATGTCATCTCTGAAGACATCAATTTCATATCCAGACAATTTGCTGGCCAGTTTGATGTTGTAGCCGCCCTTACCGATGGCCAAAGACACCTGGTCGGATTTCATATACACATTAGCTGTTTTGTTTTCCTCATCCAGTTCAATGGAGGAGATTTTCGCCGGGTTGAGGGCGCGGGCAATCAGAAGTTCTTTTTTGTCTGTATAGTTGATGATGTCAATGTTTTCATTGCGAAGTTCTCGCACTGTATCGTGGATACGGCTGCCTTTCACGCCGACGCAGGCACCCACAGGGTCAATACGGTCATCGTATGTTTCCACCAGCACTTTAGCTCTTTCGCCAGGCACGCGCACAATATCGCGAATCATGATGACACCCTCCTCGATTTCAGGGATGGCGCGTTCCATGAGACATTCCAAGAAACGGGGAGATGTGCGGGACAGAAGGATACGCGGAGAACCGTTGACCACATCCACGGACGTGATGACGGCCATAATGCTGTCACCTTTCTTGTAATAATCGGTTGGGATTTGCTCAGACTTCGGGAGCACCATCTCCACGCGGTCGTCATCGATCACCAGAATTTCCTTTTTCCAGACTTGGCTCACTTCACCCGTAATGAGTTCACCTTTCCGGGGCTCATATTTGTGGAATATGACATCCTTTTCGTGTTCCATAATCTTATTGCTAAGATTCTGACGGAGGGCAAGAATCTCGCGTCTTTGGAAATCTGAAAGTTGAATCTGCTCAATCACTTCTTCGCCAACCTCAAAGTCGGGTTCTATCTTTATGGCGTCAGACAAGGCGATCTGGTTGGCCGGATCCGTCACCTGATCGTCTTCCACCACCTTGAGAGAATGTTGGATTTCCAAATCACCGCGATCCACATTGACGATGACGTTGAACTCAGAGTTCGCACCATATTTCTTAGTTAGGGCACTTACGAAAACCTCTTCAAGAATATGCATAAGAGTCTCTCTGTCAATGCTTTTAGATTCTTTGAAATCCGCAAAAGTGCTGATAAGATTTATTTGTTCTTCCATCTTAATAAGTATTAATGTATTTTAATTTTAATTACAAATTTTGTAAAAAAAACTCCCACCAAATCGGTGAGAGTTTTCTTGTTGAGCTAGCAGGACTCGAACCTACACAGGCAGAACCAAAATCTGTAGTGCTACCATTACACCATAGCTCATCCTTTATCATCAATTCGGCGGCAAAAATACATTTTTTTTCAACATACGGCATCTGAAATAAAAAAAAATTTTTCAAATACCATGATATTAAAAAAAAGTGTATTTTTGCACGCTCTTTTGAAGCAAGGCCCCTTAGCTCAACTGAATAGAGCATTTGACTACGGATCAAAAGGTTGCAGGTTTGAATCCTGCAGGGGTCACAAGAAATAAACGCTCAATTTTTTCGCAAGTTGGGCGTTTTTTAGTTTAAAATTGAAATATGAAAAGAAACATTATTACCTTTTTTATCACAGTCCTTTTTGGGTTCCTTTTTGCCCAAAACGAACAAATTCATTACGATATTCATCCGAAATTCCCGCATCATGCCACTGCGGAAGAAAAAATGATGATACCGTATTTGTCGCAGCAGGCACATCTGCGCGATGCCATCTATCCTACTGCTCCTGTTTCTGCAATAGCTGAATTCCAGCCTATGGGCGGCGTGATGATTGCCTACCCGCTCGGTGTTCCTGTCGAGCTGGTGCGTGAATTGTCGCAAATCACTCAGGTGAAAGTGCTTGTGGACACCCCTTCCGACAGTATGCAGGCCAGTAATTACTTCAATAATAATCAGGTAAACATGGCCAATGTACAGTTTTGGCTTATCCAGCACGACTCCTACTGGACCCGCGACTACGGCCCGTGGTTTGTCATTGACGGACAAGATTCCATAAGGGTGATTGATTTTGTCTATAACCGTCCGCAACGTCCGAACGATGACGCGGCTTTGGAATCTGTGGTTGACTTTATGGGTGTTAACCGTTATGAGATGCCATTGGTGCATACGGGCGGTAACTATATGGTTGACGGATACGGCACGGCGGCCTCCACCATGTTAGTGTTGCAGGAAAATCCTGCCGAAACGGAGTCCTCCATTTTGTCCATGACCCAAAATTATCTCGGCATCGACAACTACATGATTCTTCCTGATCCGCTTGGCGAATACATCGCCCACATCGACTGCTGGGGCAAGTTCCTCGATGTCGATAAGGTTCTGATTGGCCAGGTGCCGACCAACGACCCGCGCTACAGCAACTATGAAGAGGTGGCCCAGACATTTGCGGACGCTGTCACGCCATGGGGTAATCATTACCAAGTATTCCGTGTCTATGCCAATCCGAACGCCCATAACGCCACCCCTTACACCAATTCCTTGATTCTCAATGACCATGTCTTTGTGCCCGTGACCGGCAACTCACACGACAACGAGGCCATTGCCGCCTATCAGCAGGCGATGCCCGGTTACACTATCGTGCCCATCATGCAAAGCGATTACACCCCTTGGCTGAGCACTGATGCTTTGCACTGCCGCACCCACGAATTGGCCGACCCCGGGATGCTCTACCTGAAACATTATCCGTTGTTAGGCGAAGTTTCCCTTAACGACCCTCTCAACATTTCCGTCACAGTCAAAGCCCTGAGTGGTGCGGATTTGGTGGCTGACTCTCTTCTGGTCTTTTTCCGGATCAATCACGGCGACTGGCACTGGCATACGCTGCAAAATGTTTCGGATGATGAGTACACGTTTTCCTTTACTGCCATAAACTACCTCTATCAACCTGGCGACACGGTGGAGTACTATCTGTATGCGAAAGACGAGTCGGGGCGGACGGAGAAGCATCCCTACATCGGAGCCGCTGACCCGCATGTGTTCCATTTCGGCGGGGTCGGCATTGAGGACAGGAAACCGATGCAGGTGCGCGTATGGCCCAATCCGGCTGAGGATTTTGTGTCTGTGACCTCTGACCAAATCCAACGTGTGGAAATATATAATATGATGGGACAACTTGTATTCGAACAGAACTACAATGATTCTCATATCGTTATCCCTACTTCCAACATGTCTCCCGGCACCTACGCTATGAAAGTGACGGCAACCAACGGAACTATCACCAAACAGGTAGTTGTCAAATAATCCACGACTTATATTGAACTTGCAAAAGGGAATGTCAATTTGATTGATGTTCCCTTTTTTTATTACCCATCGCTTAGTGGCCTGTTGCCTAAAAAATTGTATTTTTGCCCCCTAAAAATTTAAGAATGAAAAAGATACTTTTATTATGGCTGTGCGTGACGTTGGTTTGCGGTTTGTCAGCGCAGGACACGGCCAAAACCTATTGGAAAAACGGCAGACTGATGTCCATTGGCGTACAGAAAAAGGGCGTGGAACAAGGACATTGGATCTACTATCACAATAATGGTGCCAAATGGACGGAAGGCGACTATCGCGACGGCATCAAAGTGGGCGTTTGGAAAGTGTGGTACGACAACGGCAAGCTCGGTCAGGAGTATCACGCCGACAATGGTCCGTTCAAAAGCTGGTTCCAATCGGGCAAAGTAGAGTCGGAAGGACAGTTCAAGGAGGGCCAACGCAACGGCCAATGGACTTTCTATCATCCTAATGGTCAGCTATACAAACAAGTAACATATATTGGTGACAGTGTTCACGGTCATGTGATTGAGTATTTTGACAACGGGGAGAAGTATTTTGAAGGCACTTACGATATGGGACTCTTGGAAGGTGATGCCTGTTGGTGGATCCGGGGCGGAAAGAAGGACATGGAAGGCAAACTTGTTCACGGCTTGCAGCAAGGTTTGTGGAAATTCTATGACAATGAGGGGCGCCTCGGCAGTGAAGGCAATTTTGAAAACGGGTTGCAGCACGGCACTTGGACCTATTACTATGAAAACGGAAAAGTTTGGCGAAAAGGCGATTATGTGAACGGTAAACGCGAAGGGTTGTGGAAAGCGTGGTATGAGGACGGCAAACTGCAACGCGAAGGCGCATTCAAGAACGATAAAGAAAACGGCAAATGGGTTGCCTATTTCCAAAACGGCAAAATCAAAGACCAAGGTACGTTTAAGGATGGCATCATGGATGGTTTTTGGGAAGGATGGCGCGAGAACGGCTTCAAAAAGTACGAAAACAATTATAAAGCTGGAAAACTGAACGGTCTTTGCATCATGTTTTGGGAGGAAACCGGCAAAATGCACCGTCAAGGCAAATACACTAACGATTTGAAAAACGGTGTTTGGAACGAATACGCGCAAAACGGACATATCCTCTCTAAAGGCAAGTATTCCAACGATTTGAAAGAGGGAAAATGGGTGTTTTACAACATGCATGAAAAAAAGATCCGGGAACAGAGCTTTGTTCATGACGTTCCTGAAGGAACATTCACGGAATATTACGACAATGGCGTGAAGCACACGCAGGGCGGTTACAAAAACCGACTGCGCCACGGTAAATGGTCAAACTGGAACCCGCAAGGGAAACTAACTTACAGCGCCATTTTCAACAACGGACATAAAGTGAAAGAAGTCTATGTCACCGACCCAAAAAAGACACCCTTTTAATCTGTTAAAAAAACATAAATCCCTGCGCGAGTTGGTTGGGGAATCCAAGTTAAAAATAGTGAATATGGAAATCAAGACGTTTCATTTCAATCCGATTATGGTGAATACCTATATTCTGTCGGATGAGACTGGCGAAGCGGTGATTGTTGATCCGGGCAACTGCCAGATGTATGAAGACGAGCAGATTCGCGAATATGTTGCCTCCAAGAAGTTGAAAATCAAATATCTCATCAACACGCATCCGCACATTGACCATATTGCGGGAAATCCGTGGTGCGTGGCGGAATACCATCCTGAATTGCTGATGCATGAGGCCGGAATGCCAATCTACAGAAAAGCGCACGTCTATGCTGCAGCTTTCGGATTGGAGACAGAGAATATGCCCAAGCCTGACCGTTTTCTTCAAGAAGGCGATGTGGTGACTTTTGGAAATCAGCAACTTAAAGTATTCTATACGCCTGGTCACTGCGATGGGAGTATCTGTCTGTATTGTGAGGAAAACAAGATCATTCTCACTGGCGACCTGATATTCGAGTTGAGTGTCGGGCGCAGCGACCTGCCCACCGGAAACGAAGCGTTGCTGCAACAGAGCATCCGTGAGAAAATACTTACTCTTGATGATGAGGTGAAGATACTTTCCGGTCACGGCGACCCCACCACGGTGGGACGGGAACGGAAGGGGAATCCGTATTTGGTGGGGTGAGACGGTGAATGAGTGAATGAGAGGATGAGAAAAGAATAAGATGTTGAAATTAGGATAAATTAACAATATTAATATGAGTCAAGTTCCGACATTTTCAGAAGAAAATTTAGAAAATTTAGCATTCCATTACAAAGAGGTATTGAAGGGCCTGGGCGAAAACCCTGAACGGGAAGGTTTGTTGAAAACCCCGATGCGCGTGGCCAAAGCCATGGACTTTCTGACACACGGCTACCGGCAAGATCCGAAAGCGATTCTTGAAAGTGCCCTATTCCACGAAGATTACAAACAGATAGTCGTGGTGAAGGACATTGAAATCTATTCGCTGTGCGAACACCATCTGTTGCCTTTCTTCGGGAAAGCGCATATTGGCTACATCCCGAACGGCACCATCGTAGGACTGAGCAAGATTCCGCGAGTGGTGGAATGTTACGCCCGCCGGCTGCAACTTCAGGAGCGTCTCACCTCACAAATCAAGGATTGTTTGCAGGAAGTGTTGAATCCGCTTGGCGTGGCAGTGGTCATTGAAGCGCAGCACCTCTGCATGTCCATGCGCGGCATCCAGAAGCAGAACTCCGTGACCACCACATCGGAATTCACCGGTGCTTTCCTCAAGAACGAAAACACCCGCCAGGAATTCATGCACCTCATCGGAGCCAACTTGCATTGATTCAACAACTTATTGCTGTTTTTACATTATAGGATCTTGTTGTTGTCTTCTCTCTTTTTTCTCAATCTTTTTTTCCTAGGTCTTCTGACTTGCCTATATCGTGTGACCTGATAACCAATATGGTCTTCACGCACTTCAGACACAAATTCCGACTCTGTCGGATAGGTGCTTTTCTCTTCCGGTCGCCGCAACACGCAGACTATCGGCTTCCCGACCCATTCCGGCGGCAGGCAGAGTGTGACGGTGTCCTTTTGGGGAGTAAGTATCAATTTTTTCATTTTATTGTATTTTGATGAAATTCACTTTCTGATGACGTTTTTTGCATAAAATGACATTTATTTTTTCTTTTTTTTCCAAAAAGGAATATTGTTTGGTTTTTGCAATTTTATTTTTTTAACATATTTATAATCAATAAGATATGTTGCAAATATACATTATTTCAGATAAAAAACACTAAAAAGAATTTTTTTTTAATTTTATTATATGTTTTTGATAATTAGCGTGTTATGTTTAAAAAATTTTTTTACTATAAAAACTTCCCCTATATAAAAAAAAGTGTATTTTTGCAGCCTCAAAAAAAGGCGTTTCAGTAGCTCAGCAGGTAGAGCACATCCCTTTTAAGGATGGGGTCCTGGGTTCGAGCCCCAGCTGGAACACGAAAAGAGTTTGAATTTTCATTCAAACTCTTTTTTTATTTCTCCTTACTTTATTGGTCTATGTATAAAATTTGTATTTTTGCATTTTAATAGGAAAAACAATGAAAAAAACAGTGTATTTGGGAGTTGTCATTCTCCTTCTGGTGAGTTGCAAAGCACAACAAAAACTGGTTTCCGTGGACAAAGACACGAATGAGTTTGCGCTGAAAAAAGGGCAATCTTGTGAAATTGAATTCATCACCAATGCTTCCACCGGTTTTTGGTGGCAATTGGTCAACGAAAGTGAAATCAACATCGTGAAAAGCGCAGGAGACCGTTATACGAGCGATGCACCAAAAGGGATGGTGGGAGCTTCCAGCCATCGGTATTGGAAATTCGATGCTGTTCAAAAAGGCACCCAAACCCTGCGCTTCGTTTATGCACGCGACAACATCGAACAATCCGTACGAACACGAGATGTCACAATCACTGTGAAGTAGATGCCGACTTTACACATCGCCATCCCTGCAATGGACGAGCTGGAATTCTTGCCCGTCACGTTGGATGCGCTTTCCGAACAGGACACACATGTTCCATTCGAGGTGTATGTCTGTGTTAATCAGCCTGATGATTATTGGAATACTCCCCAAAAAAAGTCTATCTGCGATAACAACCAAAAACTGTTGAAACATCTTCACAATTATAACTCTCTTACTCTTCATGTTTTAGATTATGCTTCGATTGGAAAAGGTTGGAAAGGAAAGAAGTCAGGGGTTGGCTTTGCCCGCAAAGTGCTATTCGAAAGGATATTATCTAAATGTAACTCCAAAGACATCATCGTCAGTCTGGACGCAGATACGATGATCAAGCCCCATTACCTGCAATCCGTGGCAGAACAGTTTGAAAGGAACCCTGAAACAACCGCTTTATCCGTCCCTTATTACCACCTGCTGAACGGTGACGACGAACCCCGCGACAAGGCACTCCTTCGATATGAGATCTACATGAGGAACTATGCCGTTAATCTGCTGAAAATCCAGAGTCCGTACGGATTCACCGCGTTGGGTTCAGCTATCGCGATGCGAGCAAGTGCCCTTAAGAAAATAGGTAACATCACCCCGCTGCAAAGCGGCGAGGATTTTTACTTGGTGCAGAAATTCTGCAAAATGGGCGGATTAAGTCTTTTTAACACAGAATGCGTCTATCCTGCCGGGCGTTACTCCGACCGCGTCCCGTTCGGCACAGGACCAGCCATGCTGGCCGGAGCAAGCGGCACATGGGACAGCTATCCGATTTACCACCATTCGTTTTTCCACCCTATTTGGGAAGCGTATAGACATCTCAAAGAACTCCATGAGAACAAGCTAACGGTGAGCGAAAACGAATTCCTGCGCTTTTTACAAAAAGAAAACATTAAACCTGATATCTGGCAAGATATCCGCAATAATGTATCCGATTTTCCACATTTTGTGAAAGCTTTCCATCAAAAAGCGGATGGTCTCCGAATTTTGCAATATTTGAGAACAAAGCACCGTCAACAACCCGAAAAGGAAAAAACGGCACTATACGACAACATTCGTTTTTGGATGCCTGAAAAAAGCCCTTCTTGGCTTAACCCCTCAAAATCATGGAACCATTATTCCCTTGAACAATTAAACACACTTAGAAACATGTTGTTCAAAGAAGAAATGCTTCTAAGAGATGATTATGGATGACCGCAGAAGCACTCTCTTGATAAAATAGCACAACATCAAAAAGCAGAAGTATCGTATAACGCATTCAAAACTGCATTTTATATCACGATATAGGTTTGTTTCATGATAAAATGACAATTATCGTGTTAAAAATTGCAAATTACAACTTAACTCAACAACCGTTCACTTTTTATCACTAATGATGTTGTTTTTGTGACAAAACCATGTCACAGACCATTTTTTTTCATTTTTCATCAAAAGCAATGGTAAAATTGATTATTTTTACTTGAAATAACATTAAAAATATGGCATATAATAAAAATTTTGAAGTAGTAATTCTTAGTGATAAAGAAACCAAAGTAGAATTATTAAAAGGCTTGTTATCAAAATATTATTCTCTAAACATTGCCTTTGTTTGTCACCATACTGCCGAGGCGATCGACTATTTGAATCACCACACGCCCATGATTTTTTTCCTTGACATGGCGTTTTCGGAGGTACTTCATGATATACGAAAACCACCTTTTATCGTTGGGTTGTGTGACATGATTCATACAAAAAAAGTGAAACAGTTTCTTAAAATGGGATTTTTCGAGGTTTTTTATGCTCCTTATACGGAAAATGAACTCAACAGCATTATGGGCAAAATCCTGAACATATACGGCACATACAACAAACTGGACCAGCAAATGATACAACGTGTAGAAGAGGCGGCCATGTCGTACAGCCAAGACGATCCGTCTCCGAAATCCATTTTCATCATGGGCACACGAAACGAAGAATCTATACGTATTGTTTTTGACAATGTGTTGTATTTCAAAAAAATAGGAAATCAAGTATGTGTCTATTTTGAAAACGGTTTCAGGAAATACTTTCGAAGCAATTTGAAGATGTTTCTTGCCAAATTCCCTAAAAACAAATTCCAAAAGATAAACCGATCCGTCGTGGTCAACATGGACAAAGTCACAGGTGTGCTTAAAAACCGCATACTTATTGACGACAATGCCACGTTTGAATTGTCCCGATCGTTCAAAAAACCGTTTAAAGGAATGTTATCGATGTAACTTGCTCTGAACCGTATTCTTATTCTCATACCTTTTTACCGAAAACGTAGAGCTGTTTTCTGAAATGTCTCTACAACGGGCTTTTGTCGTTTTGAACGTATTTGTAATTTATGTACATTTGCCGATTAAAATTTTTATTGTAATGAAAAAAACATTAATCGCCATTCTTGTTTTATTCCTTGTTAATCAAGGTTTTGCACAATGGGTTTCCCCTGGGAACGGACAGTCTTATACACTTGAATCCCTGTGCGTGTCAGCACCTTCTGCAGTTCAAGCGAACACGTCTGGTCACTATACGATTTCACAAAATTTAACCTTATCTGCGAATGACACGTTAACGCTGGAATCCTTCGCGTTGTCTGTCCTTGTAAACGACGGCGTCACCTTAACCATTAGCGGAAGTTTGCAAACGGCAACAAGAAGTCAAACGCTTGTCTTTCAAGGAGATTCAACACAAAATAACTATTTCGAACTTCGTTTTGAGGAAGCCGTACAGAACAACCTCTCGAAGATCCATTTTCGTTACTGTCAAGGAATTAAGTTGATTAACAGTGATATAACCATAGATTCCTGTGAATTTGACCATTTCTCGAATCACGTCATCAGCTACATGAACTGTAATCCTATTATTCGGGATAGCTATTTTCATGACAACCAGGCGTGTGCCATTCAATCGGCGGTCAATGCCGACGGGTGCCCAAGAATTTTGAATAATATTTTCTATAACAATGTTTTAGCTAATACCAATAATCCCCAAATCAATATTGGACCGGGCACAACGGACACGATTTTCATTATCGGTAACCGTATCGAAGGTGTGGCCAGCACCATGTCAGGCGGTATTGGCATCATGAATATGTACAATCCGGGAGTCACAAAAGTGCTTTTGAAAGACAATATCATCACAAACAACCGTTACGGCTACACGCAGAACGGCTATCGCATCTCCGCTGAAATTTTCGATAATCAGTTTATCGACAACAATTTGGAAGTGAATCCGAATAACGGTGGCAGCGGAGTCAGCATTTACGGTTACGATACGACCTGTGCCGCCAAGCTTCGCCGCAACCTCATCACCGGGAACCTTTGGGGTGTCACTGCCATCTATTACCACCATTTGGATATGGGCACGGCAGAGGATTACGGTTACAACGTACTGTATAACAATGGAAACGGCGGTGTGGATTACGAACTTTACAATAACGCCAACAGCAATATGGACGCGGTCGGCAACTATTGGGGTTGCGATAACGACGCGACAGCAGAAGAGGTTATCTTCCATCAGGCGGACAACCCTTCATACGGACTTGTCAACTATCTTCCAATCAACGTAATAGAGCCTGAGATTCTCAGTTTTGACTTTTTACGGGACAACAATCCAGAATCTATGGAATATTATCCCGATATGTATGGTGAATTTTCGCCAGAAGGGGACAGCATCTTTTTCTATGTAGGATGCACTATGCCTGATCTTGCTCATTTAAAACCAACGATCACGAAACCATGGGGCATTACAGTCAGCCCCGACGAATCTGAAAGCCAAAACTTTTATCAACCCGTCACATACATAGCCTCTACTCCTCATTTTAGCACTCGGGATTATGTGGTAAAAATCATCATCGGTGGTGATGTCAAGGAGAATTTTTTAACTAAAATTAACCTGTCTCCAAATCCCGTCACGCAGGGATATTTCACGTTAGACAATCCCACGGAAGAAGTGGCGCAATGGCAGATTTTCACAACATCTGGACAATGTGTGCTTTGCGGGGAGGCACAACCGGGAACGAACCGCATTGACACGAAAAGGTTAAAATCGGGAACATATCTTGTTTATATACAAAAAGATAACATGTTTATCACTCGGAAATTGATTGTTCGATAATGTTATGAGAAAAATAATCGTCAGCATCATAGGAATTGTGTTTTCCTGTTGTACGATGGCACAGCAGGACTTCCGCAACCCGAATCTTTCCATTGATGAACGGGCGCAACTGCTTTTGAACCAGCTTACTTTAGAAGAGAAATTGGGGATGATGGAGCATCGCAATCCGGCCATCGAGCGGTTGGGCATTCCCGCCTACAGCTGGTGGAACGAAGCGTTGCATGGTGTGGCGCGTAACGGTTATGCCACGGTTTATCCGATGCCCATTGCACTGGCCGCCACCTTCGACGACAACTCCGTGCAGGAAATGTTCGGCATGGTGGCTGACGAAGCCCGAATGAAGTATTACCGAGCCCAGCAGGCAAAGCAATACGATGATTATACCGGACTTACTTTCTTCACACCGAACATCAACATTTTCCGGGACCCGCGCTGGGGACGCGGCATGGAAACCTACGGCGAAGATCCTTACCTCACCGCCCGCATGGGCACCGCATGTGTGAAAGGACTGCAACAGCAAGTTAATGGCCGCTACAAAGCTCTCGCCTGCATCAAACATTTCGCCGTTCACAGCGGTCCCGAGGCCGACCGCCACTCGTTCGATGCCACGGTCAGCGGACGCGCCTTGTGGACAACCTATCTACCTGCGTTTAAGTACATTGTGCAAAATACGGATGTGAGTATGGTGATGTGCGGCTACAACCGGCTGAACGGAGAACCTTGCTGCACCAACGACAATCTGCTGGTGCAAATTCTCCGCAACCAGTGGGACTATGACAATCTCTTCGTCACTGACTGTTGGGCATTGAACGACTGTTGGGAACGTGACACGGTGATTCCCCGGCACGAAACGCACGCCACCGCTGCCGATGCCGCCGCCGCCGCGTTTGGCTCCGTCATCGACCTGGAATGCGGCAGCGGGCTCAATGCGCTGAAAGAGGCTGTGGAACAGAAATTACTCCCAACATATCTTATTGACGCACATGTGTTAAAAATCCTTAAGGCGCGGTTTTCCTTGGGTATGTTTGACCCTGTACAGCCTTTCCAACAGATTCCCGACACTATTTCATTTGAGAAAAAAGCCCTCGAAATGGCTCAAAAAAGTATTGTATTGTTGCTAAACAAAAACAGCATTCTCCCCTTGGATGCCAATAAATACAAGAGAATTGCGGTGGTGGGACCGAATGCGGCGGATTCCGTGATGCTGTGCGGCAATTATAACGGCACCCCGCGCCACGCTGTAACCATCTATGAAGGTATCGTTAATTATATCAATACGTTGCCAAAAAAACAACGGCCTAAGGTTTATTTTGACACAGCCTGCCATCACGTCGATGGCAAATACATACTTCCGCACAATTTCGACAATCAGATTGCCAAGTGCGACCTCGTGATTTTTGTTGGCGGTCTCTCTCCTGAACTTGAAGGGGAGGAGTTGAAAGTGGAGTTGGACGGTTTCCATGGCGGCGACCGGACTTCCATTGAACTGCCCCGCATTCAAGAAGGTATGTTGATGAAAATCAAGAAGATGGGTAAACCTATAGTGTTTGTTCTTTGCTCAGGTAGTGCGGTCGCGTTAGACTGGGAAGACGAAAACCTCAATGCCGTGTTGGCAGCTTGGTATGGCGGTCAGGCGGCGGGAACAGCGGTGGCAGACGTTCTTTTCGGCAAAGTGAATCCAAGCGGTAAACTTCCCGTAACATTCTACAGCACAAAAAATTATTTACCTCCTTTCGATAGTTACGAGATGGAAAACCGTACCTACCGTTTTATGACGGAAAAACCTCTCTATCCTTTCGGTTATGGTCTGAGCTACACCACTTTTGACTACGATAACGGGCAATTTAACGCTCAAGATTTTACCTTTTCCTGCGCCGTCAAAAACACTGGAAATTGTGATGGCGAAGAGGTGGCGCAACTCTATCTGACCAACACCGGGGACAAGCGCAGTCCTGTGAAAACGCTGGTCGGATTTCAGCGGGTGTTCATTCCGAAAGGAGAAACCCGTACGGTTACATTTCATTTGGATGAAGATTATTTTCACACCTACGTGGATGAGTATCAACATTTTGAGTGGCACCCAGGAACGTTTATATTCCATTACGGGGATCAGATGTTAGAAGTGAGGTATTAGGTTCAAAGTTCAAGGTTCAAGGTTCAAGGTGGGGATAAATTAGGTTTGCGGAGATAATCCAATTTTTAGTACTTTTGCGCCCTCAAATTTGCAGAAAATGAGTGTGAAACCGATTATTGCCCCTTCGTTGCTATCAGCGGATTTCAACCGTTTGGGGGAAGAAATTGAGATGTTGAACCGTTCGGAAGCGGATTGGATTCATTTGGACGTGATGGATGGTGCCTTTGTGCCAAACATTTCTTTCGGAATGCCTGTCATCAAGGCGGTTAGAAAGCTTTCTGAGAAGCCGTTGGATACCCATTTGATGATTGTGCAGCCTGAACGCTACATCCACACTTTCAAGGAGATAGGCTGTGATATGCTGACCGTCCACTGGGAAGCCTGCACACATCTGCACCGCACAATATACCAAATCAAAGAGGAAGATATGCTGGCAGGCGTTGCGCTCAATCCGCACACGCCGGTTGCTGGATTGGAAGATATTATTCAAGATGTTGATTTAGTGCTGATTATGTCGGTAAATCCTGGCTTCGGCGGACAAAAATTCATTACCCGTGCATTGCACCGCATTGCCGAACTTCGTGCGATGATCAAGCGCAATCATTCCAACGCACTCATCGAAGTGGATGGCGGCGTGAACTCGGACAATATTGCAGATATCATCAAGGCAGGAGCCGATGCAGTTGTGGCAGGAAATGCCGTTTTCAAAGCAGAAAATCCCGAAAATATGATTCATCAGTTAAAACACTTATAACAATGAAAAAGCTTTTTATTCTTCTTTTTGTAGGATTGTGTTTTTTGTCTAACGCACAAACTGTTACTTACCAAGATATTTTGGAACAAAAGTCTGCCAAAGAGTTGACTGGCAAAAAAGGTGGTGATGACATCACGGCTTACGTAGCATCCGACGGGGTTACGTATAAGATTGGCTCCACCATTACTTACGGTTATCCGACAAATGGCAAGTATTATGTCTATTTTATGGATGTTACCGGCAGTTGGCTAAACCTTGTTGCAGATGAAAGTAACTCAACAGCCTCTGACCGTGCCGTAAGTCAAGAGCGTGCGGAACGTGTCGAAAACCGTGCCGGCGGTGTGGCCACCATTAAGAGAATCCGGTGCCTGCCGATAGATGGTTTCAACAAAATGACTTCTGGCTGCAAAATCTATCTCGTGCTAAACCGCGGCGGTCTGGCCTGCACCAACTTTGAAGAAGCAATTGCCACCAAGGAAGTGGTTGTAAAAGCCAACCTGGAAGAGATGGCCTCCGATGCCGCCATACAGGAATTGAAGAAGTGGAAGGAAAAACTGGATCTCCAGATCATCACCCAAGAGGAGTATGATGCCAAAAAGGCGGAATTGATGAAAAGAATCAAGTAAATCCAAGCATTTATGGAAGAAAAAAAGAAAAGTACCGCCTATAGCATGTTCGTTATCGGATCGCTGTTCTTCGTATTCGGTTTCGTGACATGGCTGAACAACATTCTCATTCCTTACATGCGCACCTCTTGCGAGTTAACCACGCAGGTACAGGGCTATTTGGTGACGTTCGCTTTCTACATCGCCTATTTTGTGATGTCGATTCCGTCTTCTTTCGTGTTGAAGAAAACGGGCTATAGCAACGGTATGGCGTTGGGGTTGGTCGTCATGGCCATTGGCTGCATGATGTTCATCCCGGGCGCGAAAATGCGCAGCTATCCTATGTTCCTGCTGGGTCTTTTCCTCCAGGGCAGCGGACTTTCTCTGTTGCAAACCGCCAGCAACCCCTTCGTCACGGTCATCGGCCCGATTGAGTCGGCGGCGCGGCGCATGAGCATCATGGGCATCTGCAACAAAGTGGCCGGCATGATCGGCATCCTCGTGCTTTACAACGCCCTGTTCAGTGGCAAGGAGCACCTTTTCGAGAGCATCAAGGAGATGGCACCCGGTCCGGAGAAAGAAGCCATGCTACAACAACTCTCCAACGGCGTCATCATCCCCTACCTCATCATGACGGCTGTGCTCATCGCATTAGTACTCTTCATCAAAACCGCTCATCTGCCGGAAATTGTAGAAGAGGAGAAGAAAATCGATGGCAAGAAGGCCAGTATCTTCAGCTTCCCGTATTTGTGGCTCGGCGTTTTCGCCATCTTCTTCTATGTGGGTGCGGAAGTCATCGCCATCGACACGCTGATTCCTTACGGCGATTTTTACGGCATTCCTACCGCAGTTTCCCATTATTTCGGTGTTTACGCTTTAATCGCCCTGTTGGTGGGTTATATCTGCGGCATCCTGTTTGTCCCCAAGGTGATTTCGCAACGGCAAGCTTTGATTATCCAGCTGCTGCTCTCTGTCGCGCTGGTTATCGTGGCATTGTGTACAACGGGCATTGTCTCCATCATTGCCATCATCTGTCTGAGCTTCGCGCACGCCATTATGTGGCCCGCCATCTGGCCGTTGGCCATCCATGATTTGGGCGACCACACCGAGTTCGCCTCCGCACTGATGGTGATGGCCATCGTGGGCGGCGCCGTAATGCCGCTAATCTACGGCCGAATTGCCGATGCCGTGAATCCGCACTCCGCATACGCACTGCTGTTCGTCAGCTACGCGTACATTTTGTTCTTCGCGACAGTGGGGTATCGGATGGAGAAAAGAGGATAAGAGGATGAGGGGATAGGAGGATATAGGGTTGTTACAATGTAACAGCCAAAAAGAAAAGTAGGGGCGTATGCGATACGCCCCATTTTTGGAAATTTATGGACGAACAAATTATTGAAACCAAGGTCATAGCCCGTATTCACAGCGAGTTCCCGACGAAGTTCGGGATTCCGAGACAGAGCGGGTTAGTTCCGTCGTTGCGGGCGCGTATCGTGTTTGAGCCCGAGTACCGGAATGCGGAAGCGTTGCGCGGCATCGAAGAGTTTTCCCACCTGTGGCTGATCTGGGGATTCTCAGAGGTACAGCAGGAGGGATGGTCGCCGACGGTACGTCCTCCGCGGCTCGGCGGCAACCGTCGGATGGGCGTTTTCGCCACGCGCTCGCCCTTCCGTCCCAATCCCATCGGACTCTCCTGCGTGGAGCTCATCGAGGCCGACCTCAACCCAAAGAACCCTACCCTACTCGTAGGCGGCGCCGACCTAATGGACGGCACCCCGATTTACGACATCAAACCTTACCTGCTCACCACCGACTGCCACCCGGAAGCCTCCAAAGGGTTCACGCAAGAACACGAGGACTACCAACTCGACGTGGAAATCCCCGAAGCTATTGCCAAAAGGCTGAAACCTGAAAAGGTGGAGAAGTTGCGGGAGGTGCTGGCCCAAGACCCGCGCCCTGCCTACCACCACGACGAAGAAAGGGTTTATGGTTTTCCGTTTGACGGGTATGAGGTGAGGTTTCGCGTCAAATCGAACCTCGTTGTTGTAGAATATATTAAGAAATTAAGGAACAAATCATAAAAGTTCTATTCCTCATTATGAATTATGAATTAAAACCGGTTTACCCACTCCGCCACCTCCGTGGCTGAAATGTTCTTCATGCACTTGAAATGCTTCCGCCGGCAGCTGGAGCTACCGAATTTGGAGCACGGGCGGCAGTTGAGCGGACAGACCTCAAAATTGCGGAACTTTTCGCGCTCGCCTGGCATATAGGGATAGTATCCGTATTCGGGAATGGTGGAGCCGAAGATGGCTGCCGTGGGCTTGTGTAATGCAGCGGCGATGTGCATCAGCCCCGTGTCGCCAGTGATCACACAGTCAGCATGTTGGAGGATGGCCGCCGACTGGTACAACGAGTACTTGCCACAGCCGTTGGTGGCCCGCTCGCCGAGCTGGGAGACCACCTGCTCGCCCTCCTCGAAGACGTCCTTGCCGCCTAACAGCATGATCGGCTTGTGCAGGATGCTGCCGATTTCCACCACCTTGCTCACCGGAATGCGCTTGGTGAAATGCTGCGCAGCCAACACGATGGCCACGAAGCCATCATCAAACATCATCGGCAGATCGTCTTCGTCAAATCCTTGGTTTTCAGGAATGTAAAACTCTAACCCCTTGTGATCGTTGTGGACGTTTAACTCTTTGACCGCTTCAAAGTAGCGCTCTACGATATGAGTTTCCGGCATACCATTCATCTTGAGACGGTAGCAAATCCATTTCGAGAGATTATGCTTGAGGAAAGTGTAGGAAGGCACTTTCAGATGACGCACCACTTTGCGGGAACGTAACGTTTTCTGCAAATCAATGACCACGGTGAATTGCTCTCGGCGCAACTCATCGATAGTTTGACTCACATTTTCAGGATCATAGATATGCACCTTGTGAATGTGAGGATTGTTCTCAACCACAGAAACTAAATCTTTTCTGACCAAGAAATGAACCTCTGCCTCAGGCAGTTGCTCGTTTACAGCTCTGATTACCGGTGTGGTCAGCACAATATCACCGATGGAGCTTAGTCTGATGATTAGAATTTTCGGTTGCGACGGGGGTTGAATCTCATCCATATAGCGTTAAAAAATATTAATTCTCTTCGGAAATTGCTTTCATATAATTGTCCACAGGGGTGGCGTAAATTTTCAGGAGATTGGCGCGCATCTTTTCCTCCGGCACATCACTCGTTTGGGACTGCATTTGCAAATAGGCTTCAAACTTCGATTTCTCTTCCGGAGTGTAACGGTTGGCATATTCCTGGTTCTGATGCATCAAATCATGCGCGATGTAGTTATTGGGATATAGCACATAATTCTTGTATATCTGTTTGTCTATCAGTTTACAAATAAAATATAGTTTGTCATTGTTGTTAAGGTTTTCCGGCACCTGATCCAGTTCATCGGCAAGCGGATGGCCAATGGTGAGCGCTACCCTACCCTTCTGACCGAAAATACCCTGCTTGATGCTGTTAAAATCCTCGCCCGGCTCTTTCACATACGGACCGTTTTCGCTCAAAGCAAGTTCGCGGGCTTTCATTTTGTCGCAGGACTCATATTCGTATGAAACCGTCAAAGGGGTGATATTCATCTTGCGGATTGTTTCCAACAGATGCTTGTCGTTGCCCATGGTGATCATCTTCAACAAGCCTTGCTTGGTGAAATCGTTGCCGTCTTTGGTACGGCCATCGCGCTGGGCAATCCACACGGACTCTTTGTCCTCGAAAAGCGAATACTGGATATAGGCAGCCAACTTCTGGAAATTGACCAACTTCTCACGCATAGTTCCTCCCCGCTTCACCTTGATCATCTTGTTCAGCTTCGCAATTTCGCCCAACAAGGGGGTAGTGAACAAGTTGTCACCCATCGCGATGCGGGAAGTTTTCTTCTTTTCAATGAAAAAATAGTACTGCAACAAGGCAGGATCCAACGTGATGTCACGATGGTTCCCGATAAACATATATGTTTTTTCCTCCTCTAAATTCTCTATTCCCGAAAGGAAAATCCCTTTCGTGGATTGGGAAAGAAAAACATCCAGAAAACGCTTGTCAAACTCCACCTGGACCTCTTCAATAGTCTGGTACCGCTCCATATCCTTCCTGAAATCCTCTACCCCGTAATTTTGCAGACAAAGACGCAAAGCATCCTGAAATCGGGGATCCTCCATCAACCGATAATACGCCTCCTTAAATTCAGCGTCCGTATAAGGCCTTATATCTTCAAAATCCATTCTATCCATAATCAGGCCGCAAATATACTATTTTTTTGGGAATTAATACTTTTTAACTTTTTTGAGATTTCAGACTTCAGACTTGAGACTTGAGACGTAAGACTTCGGTGATTAGCGGTGATAATAAGTATTACAGGTAACAGTTTAAGTTATAGTTATAGTCATAGTTATAGTTATAGTCATATAGTCAGTACTCCCGAATCCTGTTCTCAATGGCCACAATGGCATCACGGTACTCGGCAGCCTTCTCAAAATCCAGTTCCTTCACTGCCTTTTCCATTTCTTTGCGGTACAACTTCTTCTTTTTCTCTAACTGCTCCATATTATACATGGACAAATCCTCCGCTACGGCAGACATTTTCTTTTCTTTCTGAACATACTGAACCCCTTGTTTTTTCTGCTTGCCGTTATCGCTTGACATGCCCGTGAGCAACATCTCGTCCGATTTCACCACCCCTTTCGGCACAATGTGATGTAACTCGTTGTAAGCAATCTGTTTGGAACGACGGCGATTGGTTTCGTCTATAGTAGCTTGCATGGATTTGGTGATTTTATTAGCATAGAAAATCACCCGTCCGTTCACGTGGCGCGCGGCACGTCCGGCCGTCTGCGTGAGTGAGCGCACATTGCGAAGGAAACCCTCCTTGTCGGCATCCATGATGGCCACTAACGACACTTCCGGCAAATCCAAACCTTCACGCAACAGGTTCACGCCCACCAGCACGTCAATGGCACCGGCACGCAAGTTCTGCAAAATCTCCACTCTGTCAAGCGTTTCTACATCTGAGTGAATGTAACAAGCTCTTATTCCGATGTTTATAAGGTAAGTGTTCAGCTCTTCGGCCATGCGCTTGGTCAGTGTGGTTACCAACACGCGCTCGCCTTTATCGACAGTATCTTCAATCTCGTTCAGCAAGTCGTCAACCTGATTGGTGGCAGGCCGTACCTCTATCGGTGGATCCAACAGTCCCGTAGGCCGCACCACCTGCTCCACCACTACCCCACCCGACTGCTCGAGCTCGTAGTCAGCCGGTGTCGCGCTCATGTAGATGGTTTGTCCCACTAACGCCTCGAACTCGTCGAACTTCAACGGACGGTTGTCCAAGGCGGCAGGTAGCCGGAAACCATACTCCACCAAGTTGATCTTGCGGGAACGGTCGCCACCATACATCGCCCCGATTTGCGGTACCGTGACATGGCTCTCATCTATCACTAACACAAAGTCTTCGGGGAAAAAGTCAAGGATGCAGAACGGGCGCATTCCTGGCTCACGCTTGTCAAAGTAGCGTGAATAGTTCTCAATGCCGGAACAGTAGCCCAACTCCTTCATCATCTCCACATCATACGTCACACGGTCTTCCAACCGTTTGGCTTCCAAATGTTTGCCGATAGATTTCAGATAATCGCGCTGTTCTCCCAAATCCAACACAATCTGATTGATAGCCTCATTCATCGTCTGTTGCGTGGTGACGAACAAACTCGCCGGATAAATCACAATGTTTTCCTCTTTGGTGATGACCCCACCCGTAGCCGCCTCTATAATTTCCAGAGTTTCAATCTCATCATCCCAAAAAATGATACGGAAAGCGTGCTCGTTGTAGGGCGGGAAAATATCCACCGTGTCGCCTTTCACGCGGAACTGTCCACCTTGCAAATCGAGTTCGGTACGCGAATAGAGACTCGCTACGAACTTCAGCAACAGCGCGTTGCGGTCGATCTTCATTCCCTTATGCAGATGGATGACGTTCTTGGAAAAATCTTCCGGATTTCCGATACCGTAAATACAAGACACTGAGGCAACTACAATCACGTCACGCCGCCCCGACATCAACGCTGCCGTAGTGTGTAAACGCAACTTTTCAATCTCGTCATTGATGGACAGATCCTTTTCTATATAAGTATTAGTGGTCGGAATATATGCTTCCGGTTGATAGTAATCGTAATAGGAAACATAGTATTCTACAGCGTTTTCGGGAAAAAACTGCTTGAACTCACTGTAGAGCTGGGCGGCGAGTGTTTTGTTGTGGCTCAACACAAGCGCAGGACGGTTCACCTGGTTCAGCACATTCGCGATGGTAAACGTCTTGCCGGAGCCGGTCACCCCAAGCAATGTCTGCGCTTTGTCGCCATTGTTCAGCCCTTCCACCAGCTTTTTAATGGCTTCGGGCTGGTCCCCGGACGGTTCGTATGAAGATGTGAGTTTGAAGTTCATTCGGTTTACGATTTTCGGTTATCGGATCTGATCACTATTCACAATAAAACAAACGCCGATTATAAAAACCGGCGTTTGTTAATTTTGCAAAAGTAAAAATTTTTAGAATCTGTAGCGTACGCCCAATGCAACGCCATAGAAACCAGCGTACCAACCATATCCAGTACCTCTGCCGAATCCTAGAACATTCACCATAGGACGCCAGTCTAAGCTGAGGTTCAACGGGATGCCGAATTGATATTCAACACCAATTTGTGCACCCACATTGAGACGGAATGGAATATAGTGATTATCGTGCCAATAACGACCAAATCCAAAACCGATACCGGCACCGGGACCCACATACCAATTCCAGCCACCGCTAATGTTGAACACCCAGTCAAACATGGCATTCACATCAGCGTAAGCCCAGCCGTTCCACACATTCGTGGCACCAGCAGTCAAATCCATCATCATTCTTTCACCCAAAGAGTGTTGATAGGAAAATTCCAAATTGTAACCGATACGGCCACCGATAGCACGAGGCTGTGCCAAACTGATACTCACAAATGCGAGCATAATCATTAAGGTTGCAAATAACTTTTTCATAATACTTGAATTTAAGTTTGAAACCGCAAAATTAGCTTTTATTAACATTTACATTCTGGTCATTTCAAACAAGTTATAAACAGACTTATGTAAATAAGTCGTATTTTAAGATATGTGGCATTGCATGTCACTACAATGAATAATCATCTTCCGTGCATATTTGTAATTTGTGTACATTTGCCGTTTGGCTTTTACAAATATTTATTACGATTATAATAATAACTAAATTACTGATAATATGAAAGATATAAAACGCTACACGGTTACATCGGCTCTTCCATACGCTAACGGTCCCGTCCATATAGGACACCTTGCCGGCGTGTATGTGCCAGCGGATATCTATGTCCGCTATCTTCGCAACAACGGCAAAGAGGTGCTTTTCATCGGCGGCTCCGATGAGCATGGCGTGCCGATCACCATCAAAGCGCGCAAAGAAGGGGTGACACCACAAGACATTGTTGACCGCTACCATAACATCATCAAAAAGTCGTTTGAAGAACTCGGTATCTCTTTTGACATCTACTCGCGCACATCGAATCCCACCCATCATGAAACAGCGGCGGAATTTTTCAAATATCTGTATGACAATGGTAAACTGATAGAGAAAGTCTCCCAACAATACTACGATGAGGAAGCGCATGAGTTCCTCGCCGACCGTTACATCACCGGCACTTGTCCGCACTGCAATAACGAACACGCTTACGGTGACCAGTGCGAAGCGTGCGGATCTGCCCTCAACGCCACTGAACTTATCAACCCGAAATCAGCCCTCAGCGGTAACACTCCAGTTCTCAAAGAGACTAAACATTGGTATCTTCCTCTGAATGAATACGATGCGTGGTTGAGAGAATGGATTTTGCAAGGACACAAAGCCGACTGGCGTCCGACTGTATATGGACAATGTAAATCATGGATCGAGCAAGGACTGCAACCCCGCGCCGTTACCCGCGACCTCACCTGGGGCGTGAAAGTGCCGTTGAAAGAAGCGGAAGGTAAAGTGCTTTACGTTTGGTTCGACGCCCCAATCGGCTATATTTCAGCAACTAAAGAATGGGCTAAAGAACATAATACAGACTGGAAACCCTGGTGGCAGGACGAA
>JAEEGH010000902.1_pt1 | contig 90466 bp, 77 predicted proteins | sample 9134181 | NCBI WGS metagenome assembly JAEEGH01 (sample SAMN16246544, study PRJNA631951) | gut metagenome | biome: gut microbiome; feature: rumen; material: DP-attached | host: Bos | place: Iran: Karaj | collected 2018-10 | reverse complement strand
ATGAGAGCAGTCACGGACATAATGCAGGCTATACCCTCTTGGGTCGTATGTTCGCCCTCGGACAAGTGCAGGGCATCCTTGCCACTGTTGACCGTGAGTTAGGAATTGAGTATAAACAACCGGGATTCTTTGATTAATATGAAACTAAACGATATTTTAAGTGGCAACTTCAATGTTGCGGAATGGGAAGCAAAAGGTTACCAGCTTCCGAAGTTTGACATTAAGGCAGTACGTGAGAAGACTGCCAAGGAACCTACATGGGTACACTTTGGCGGTGGAAACATCTTCCGTGCTTTTCCTGCCGCCATCTTGAACGATGCACTGAATACTGGTCAGTATGATCGTGGTGTCATTGTGGCAGAGACCTTTGACTTTGAAGTCGTTGATAAGGCATACACACCCTATAATAACCTGTCGCTTTGCGTGAACCTCTGTTCAGATGGTTCTATCGAAAAGAAGGTCATCGCTAGTGTCACTGAGGCACTGAAGGCCGACTATCAGTATGCTGACTGGCAGCGTCTGGTGGAGATATTCAAGAATCCGTCGTTGCAGATGATCTCGTTTACCATCACAGAGAAAGGCTATACCTTCAATGAGGCAGATCTGGCTCGTGGACTGAAGCCTATGTTTGCGATGGGTAAGGTTTGTGCGTTGTTGTTGGAGCGTTTCAAGGCAGGTCAACTGCCGCTTACCATTCAGTCAATGGACAACTGCTCACATAACGGTGATAAGGTGAAGGCTGGTGTCTTTGCTTATGCAGAGCGATGGGTGAATGACGGCTTGGTTGACAAGGCATTCCTTGATTACTTGAAGGATGAGACGAAGATTACCTTCCCATGGTCGATGATTGACAAAATTACACCTCGTCCCCATGAGAAGGTGAAAGAGATGTTGGCGGCTGACGGCTTCGAGGATAACAACTATATCGAAACAGAGAAACATACCTTTACTGCTCCGTTTGTGAATGCGGAAGAAGTGCAGTATCTCGTCATCGAAGACCATTATACCAACGGTCGTCCACCGTTGCATCTGGGCGGTGCACTCTATACCACCCGTGAGACAGTGGATCAGGTGGAGACGATGAAGGTGACAACATGTCTGAATCCCCTGCATACAGCGATGTCTATCTATGGTTGTATGTTAGGTTATACGCTCATCTCTGCAGAGATGGCGGATGAGGATCTGCGTCCATTTATCCAGAAGATTGGCTATATGGAGGCGATGCCTGTCGTGACAGACCCGGGCGTATTGAATCCCTATGAGTTCATCGGTGCTGTCATCAATCGTAGATTGCCGAACCCCTTCATGCCCGATGCTCCACAGCGTATTGCCACCGACACAAGTCAAAAACTCCCCATCCGCTTTGGCGAAACACTCAAAAAGTACATCGCCCGTGGTCTCGACAAGAGCAACCTTGTGCTTATTCCTTTGGTGTTGGCAGGCTATGCACGTTATCTCAAAGGCATAAAAGACGACGGCTCTCCGTTTGATTGCTCACCCGACCCGATGCTCGAAGAATTGCAGTCTATCGTTGCACCCTTAGAGATTGGTAAGCCCGATCAAGATTGGAGTGCATTGAAAAACCTTTACAGCCGCAAAGACATATTCGCTATCGACCTCTACGAAGCCGGCTTAGGCGACAAAATCGAAGGCATGGTAAAGGAACTCTTCGCCGGCAAAGGGGCAGTAAGGGCTACGCTGCATAAATATGTGGCGGCGAGATAGAATAAAATTTTAATCCAAAACCACCTTGGCGGTGAGTATGCCGCCGAGGATGTTTTTTTTGTCTTTTGCCTTTCGCATTTCAAAATCGGCGGAAATGTGCAAAAATTTGGCTGCAATGATACCTGCCGAAACGTTTATTACTATATTGTCGCCATTTTGCAATCCGGCAAGCATTTGATATTTTACCGATGGGTTTTCGTCGCCGGAAAATTTGTTGCGCACATACGACAGCGAGGCGGCAATATTACCCGATGACGGCGCAAATAGATATTTGGCTGTAACGGAGTTGATAACAAGATTTGAATTGAGGCAATTCTTTAATTGATTGTCGTAAGTGATTGATATGTCTGTATTTTTCTTGATGTTGAAATTTACCAACGAAGTGTTTTGCTTTAAATCTATTTGGTAGTTTTTTTCGGAGAAAAATTCTGATGAGTAACTCTCAAACCCTTGTGCATAAATATGTTGCAAACGTATGTGCTCTATTATCAGCGATTCTAAACCTGCGCTTGTAAGGCGTTGACGGTCGTTTTCGATGCCGTAGAATGTAAGGCGGTTGTTTTTGGTGGTGGAATATCCTCCTAATATCCAAAACGGTTTGAGAATGTGATATTTGGCATTGGTTTTAAACGAAGATGAGTTGGCAATAGTGCTGTCGCCTTTGATAAACACAAACCCTTTGTCGGCGGCAGATTTCGACGATGTGGAATATGTGATATTTGAATATAATTTTTTGCCGTTCCAAGTGGTGCTTATTCCGTAACGTCCTGATATTGTGCTTACATATTCGCCTGTGTGAGTATAGTATTTTACATAATCGGCATCCGATTTATAAAAAGCCTTTTCAAATTCGTTGAGTTCCTGTTCGCCGTTTTGGTTGTAATCGTTCCAAACATAATAACCGTTTCCGGCGGAGGTTTTCAGAAACGTGTATCCTGCCTTTTCCATAACGCCTGATTCGGTTTCGGCTGTGGATGATATTTTAAACCTATGGTCAAATAGTTGAAGCAATGCTTCTGTTCGCCCTGTTAAACTCATTGATTCTCTTACAGATAGGGTGTCGTAATCTTGACGAATTTTTTTAAGGATTTCGATGCCCGACAGTTTTAAAATATCTGATTTTTTTACCTCGTATTCGGCGGCGATAGAGCGTGTACGACTGTTGCTTCCTGATGAAAAAATATCAGATGAGGCAAAAGTAAAGCGGTCTGCGGCAGTAATTTTTATCCACGCATTGTCGGTTTTGGCGGCAGTGTAAAATTGGGTCTCTTTGTAGTTAAAATCGGCAGAATCTGATAAATTGTTATGAGTTCCGCTCTTTAATTTATACGCTGAACCAAAGGTGTAGATATTTTTGTAAATTTCGGCAAATGCAGAGGCTGTAAGACGTGTGGTAATGGAGTTTTGGTAATGGTCAGTGCCATAAAACGCACTTGAAATTCCTGTTTTAATAAAGTCATTTGTATAATTGATATTCATTACGTTACCAGTTCCTTTAAAAACATCTGCCACATCTGCCAACGTGCCAGAATATCCGCCCGAAAAACCTTTGAGAGCCTTGCGTTCTATTTTAAAATCAGCGAACTGTTCCTGATTGCCGTTGGTGTAGTATGGAATATTCCAAATACGCTGAAAATCCGCTTGTTTGTTGTTTTCTATCGACTCAAACCCCTTGCTCATAAATTTGTAGTTTGCCTTTATGAAAGTGTATAGCGCCGTGTCGGTATTAAAACGGTGAAAAAGTGTGTAACTGCCGGCGTAAGTATCGTTGTAATAACCATTTGGCATAAAACGGTTGGCAATATTTTTCAACAAAACAGTTTCGGTGCTAAAATAAGTTGTGCTGTTGAAATCTGTGCAGGAGAGGAGTGCAAGGTACGATTTTTTTGTGGGAGGATTTTGGCTAACGGCAACCGAGTCGGCATCATCGTTGGGCAGACGGTCGTATTCGGTTATGTAATTGACAGTTGCCTTTGTGTTGCGATGCTTGATACCTGCCGAAATATCGGTAAACGAGCGGCTGTAAAGCGAATGACTATATTCAAAATCTACCGTTATAAGCGTTTGCGCAGTGATTTGGATTTTGGGTTCAAAGGTGATAGAGCCTGAATTATAATCAATTACGTAATCGTTGCCGATACCCGGAATAAGGCGGTTGCCATCGATCCAAACTGTTTCGGTGTGCGAGAGTATTATAACAGATTGTCCGTCGGGGTCGGTGAGGTAGTATGGACCTTGCGAGTTTTCTATTCCGCATATTTGCTGACGACGGTAACGCCCTTTGAGATTGGCTGTTGCGGCAGAAATGTACACCGAATCAGTTTTTCCTTTTTTGATGGGGGCGATGGTTGAAAGTCTAAAACCTTTTATTTTTTTATTATAATTTATAAATTTAGTACCGTATTGATTTAAAAATATATCACCTGCCGAAAATTTAGAACCGCCTTTGCTAATAGAAATTTGTGCGCTACTGAGTTCCGAAATTTGGCGAGTGGTACCTTCATCGTCCATAGGCATGTCGGAATCTTGTATGTTGGCTTCAATCTCGAAGCCTCCGCCTATGGGTCCCGAAATTGTGAGGTCGGTTTGTGTAGATTGTGAAAGGTTTTTGTTGTTGCCGTTAGCCACAGATTTTTGCATAAAACCATGCTTTTCGAGGCTGTCGGTTGGTATTTGGCGTTGTTTTTCTTCTTGGTCTAATCCGAGAAGTGTGCGCACCGGTTGCGATGGTTCAAGGCGTTCGGTAATAATGCTGTCGTTATATATAAAGTGTGGCTGCGAAACGGTGTTAATAAGATTTAAAAGAGAGTCGGAAATTGTGCCGTCTGTAACAATTTTTGTATATCTTTGAGGCGTGGCGGTAGAATCTTGTGCGCTGAGAGAGGATGCGCACAACAACAATACCGCTGTTGAAAACACTTTCAACACAAAACCGATTAAAAATGGATGTTTCATAACGTCCAAAATTAATACTTTCTATTCTAAATCCACCCTTTCGTTGCACCAACTTTCCACAGCCTCGCGGTGTGTTATAAATATCATTGTTTTTTGGGGATAGGCTTCAAATAGGCGGTGATACAGTTCTTTTTCGGTGTCAGGGTCGAGAGCCGACGAAATTTCGTCTAATAAGAAAATATTTCCGGGGCGCAAAAGTCCGCGGGCAATGGCAATGCGCTGAGCCTGACCTTCGCTGAGTCCGCTGCCGTGTTCGCCAAGTATTGTGTCTATTCCGTCTTTTAAATCAAATACAAAATCGGCACAAGCGGTGTGGAGCACTTGTTTTAGTTTTTGGTCGTTGGCAGATGGGTCGGCTATTAAGAGGTTAAAACGTATTGTGCCGCTGATGAGCGTGTTACCCTGCGGCACAAACACAAAATTGGCACGGAGAGAAGCATCGGAAGGCTTTTGTTTGCTATTGTTGTAAATGGTAATTTGCCCATCTTCGGGTTTTATAAATGCCATCATTAAACGAAATAATGTGGTTTTGCCAATGCCTGTGCGACCTGTGATTGCTGTTTTGGATTGCGGTGCAAAGTTGTGTGAAAATTGTTTTATAATAGTTTCGCCGTTTTCGGTATATTTAAAGGTAACATTTTGAAAATTAATGCCAATGGGTGAGGTTTCGGGGAGGAGAGTGAGAATATCTTCTTCGGATGATGATTCAATTTCGGTTAATCTGTCGATACTTGCGGTTGATTGTGCCACTTTGGGCAGATAACCCATAAGCGTTAAAATGGGACTTTGAATTAAGCCTACAAGTTGCAAAAACGATGTTAGTGTACCAAATGTAATTGCACCCGCTTTTAATTGAATGCCGCCGTAAACAAATGCCGCAATAAATCCGAGGCCAAAAGTTAATCCCGTTAATCCTTTGATAATTATTAAAAACCGAGTTCGCCGCATTGTTTTGGCAAAAAATGTATCTTGCCGCGTAGCGAGCGTTTCGGTCATATATTTTTTGGCGCATAACGAACGGAGCACGGTGTTTTGTTCCACGCTTTCTTGCACTTGCATTTGTATTTGGCTCTCTTCGTCGCGAATGGTGTGTGTGAGTTTGCGCAAACGAAATGCTATCAACTTGCCAATTGCCATTATTAATGGTGTTACCAAAGCTAAAAACCAAGCCAAACGCGCATCAAAATAGCGCATTAGCAAAAATGCCCCCAAAAACTCAACGCCCACCACTATAATTTTTGGCAAAATGTCAGACGATACCTCGCTAACAAGTTCAATATCTTTTGATAAGCGCGACGACACATCGCCCGAATGGAGAGTTTTGCTGCTGAACAAAGGTGTGGAAAATAGTTTTTGGTAAATGCGGGTTTTGATGTCGATAAGTTGACGTGTGTTGGCTTTTACGCCAAAATAATAAATAAACTGCCTAATAAGCACAGCCGATGCCGTTGCCAAAAACAACCACAAAACGGTATAAAAAAAATCGTCGTTGCTACCTTCGGGTATTACCACATCTACAAACACCTTGCTGAGCCATACCACATAAAGGTCGAGCACTGCCTGCACAATTCCGGCGGCAATGCGTATTATAATGTTGGCTCTGATACCCCGAATGTTGGAATAATACCATTTAAAATAGTTCATTCAACAATGCCGAGATTTTTCCAAGATTCTAATAAAGATTTTATATCGTTTTGAGCGGTATTTAGGTCGATGTCGTATTGTTGACAAATCTCTTTGGCGATACTATCAACGGTAAAATCGCCTTGTTTTTGAGCAATTTGCCAAATAGTTGCAGCTGAATCGTTAAGACTTATAAGATGACCAAAGTCAACAGCTTCGAGACCCTCTGCCACAATTACCTTTTGCCCGCATACTTCGCGGAGTACAAAACCTGATTTGAGTTTCATGTATAATATCCTTATAGTTTTTCTATTTCTTGTGGTGACAATCCTGTGTAAAGTGATATTTTTTCAACAGATTGATTATCGTTTTTCATTAAACGTGCCATGGCTATGGCTTTTTGTTTCTCCCCTTCTGCAATACCTTCGGCTCTTCCTTCGGCTCTTCCTTCGGCTCTACCTTGCGCCATGCCTTGCGCCATGCCTTGCGCCATGCCTTGCGTCATGCCTTGCGCCATGCCTTGTTCGTGACCTTTGCTATAGCCAAGCTGAACGCTTGTTTCAAAAACGCTCTTGTTGAATCCGAGAGTTTCTACATAACGGTAGTATGCCTTGCGATCTTCTTCGCTCAATGAATCTACGCGGAGTATTTCGCGGGCTTCGGGAAGTCCTTGGGCTGTAAATGTGTCGGGTATTTCGCCAGTTTTGAGAAACGAAATCCACTGTTTAAGGTCTTCGTCGGGCTCTTCGTCAAACTTGTTGACCCTTAGGATATAGTATTCTGGGAAAATGCCTGACACTTCGTCTTTGCCAAACTTAGATTTTTGAACTTTTGAAAGTTTAAGCTCGTCTTTTTCGTCGAGCATATTCCAAAAGCGGGTTGTGCCGTGATAGGCGTATCCATTGCCCTGACCGAGACTGAAATAAACCACGTTTACCGAAAACACCTTTGGTATAGTATCGTAAGTGGCACCAAGTTTCATATAGTCGGATATGATTTTTGATGCACCGTAAGCCATACGGTGAAAATAATCTAACTCGTGGTCGTTTTGCACTTCGATGAGGAATTTCTCTTTTTTATCATCTTCAACGAGGAGGTCAACGCGGTTGAATTTTTGTTCGGCAGATTCTTGATTGCTTTCGCTTTCGAGAATCTGAGTAATTTTGATTTGGCGTTTGAGCAGCACACTCAAAAAGCCCTCCAATATCACATGGCTTGCCTTGTTGCGCAACAGACGCTTCATCATCCAATCAAAACGAATATACTTTAACATAGCTCCTATTTTTTTGCAAAAATACAACAAAGAAATGAGGAATGCAAATAAAAAAAAACGCTTGACATAATTAAAATGCCAGGCGTTTTTTATTAGTTAAGTTAGAGCGGTATTAGTTGCTATATACTTCACGGAGATAACAGTCAAATTGTTTATCACCACTGCTATAATAACTGCCACCGGTGTTTAAAGACAATTCAACAACAAATTGGTCTTGGTTATCACCTTCATAATTTGATGACCAATACATTGCACCTGCATCACCTAACGCATTTTCATCATATTCGATAGGAAAGAATATGTGAGGATCGTAATTATAATTGTAAGAACTACCTTTTGGTTTGACTTTGTAAACAATCCATCCATGTTGTGAGTTATAATCGTCGGTATATTCCCACTGACAATATTTAAAACAATTATTTGCAAAATCATACTTCGTAATGTTAGCAATGTCTTCTTTGGTTGGAGTACCAGTGTGGGTTTGTGCGTAATTCCAATCTTTTTTGTCGCCAAGATCTTCAATATTAGTAGCACCTACATTTTTATCTGCCCAAAGAGTACCATTTGGTAATCCTAAGTCAACATATCCGCTGCGGTCGATAGTGTAGATTGTGCCTGCCTCAGGTGATGTTTTGCTGTAAAAATTTGTTCCAAAGGGGATTCCTGCTGAAACTCGAATCCAAATTTTTCCTTCATCATTTAATGCATAGAGCGGTGCATAATTATCAATTTTTACTGATAGTTCGTGCTGCAAGGGCGACATAAAGATTTCAAAATATGCGTTTTGATCGATGAGAGTAACCGTATTGTCGCTACCGTATTTAAAACTACCTTCAAAACGATGAGTGCATTTTTCCATCAAATCTGTCAATGATTTGGTAGAATAATCTGAATTAAATCCACCTGTCTTTACGATTTTAGCACCAACCTTTTCTCCGTTTTGTGGTGCAGTTGTGAGTGTGCCGTTAAAGATTCCATTTGTATAATCCTTTAAAAGCAAACCACCGTAAGACTCTTTTGTGGATAAATTATAGATATCTAAAACTAAGTTATCCACATCACTTTCTGAAAACGAAGGTTGAACTGTTGCTCCTTTATCCTCGTATGCTATTTTAGAGAGTTTTTTACCTGTAACCACTTTGATTGTAAACGGCACACCTTGTTGCTCTGTCTCGGTGTTGGCTTGTTTGGTAGTGTCGGGTTTTACAGCATCATTGTTGTCTTCGTCTTTGCTGCACGATGTTGCAAGCAATACTGCTGCCATTATGGGCAGGAATTTTAGAAAAGTCTTTTTCATTGTCGTGTCCTCCTGTTACTCTTTTTTACGTTGAATTGGGTCCAGCGAGCAAGGGCGATTCCATATTGATGTCGATTACCTGATATTCAGGTTTTTGGTACTGCTGTTTTTCTTGTGCCGTGAGTACTGACGGCTTTGTGATTTTTTCTTTCATCGTGTAATTAGATTATGTTAATACAAAAAAAAGCCCTTGCAGAGCGTACGTTTGTGGCGCAACATTCTACAAGGGTAGTTAATTTCTTAGTAATATTTGAGAAGAGAGTGAATTTTACCCCCCCTATATATAATATTTATTATATTTCTGTAATATAGTATTATATCTTTATTATTCGAGGTGTTAGTTATGTTTTTTTTGTGGGTCACAAGGTAGGAGGATTTTTTTTATCTCCAAAAAATTTTACCTAATTCTTCGATATATTGCCAAAAGATACCTTCTGATGGGTCGCAAAATGCGCCACACTAATGCTGCAAGCCTACGGGGAAAGGTATTGAGGTTTCGCCTGATGTTTTGAGATGAGATTACATAGTTTACTTCGGCTTTGATGTTGTCGGGGCTGCAATATTCGCATCCTACAAGGTTGCCGTCGCCCATAAGGGTGATGCGGTTGCCTTTGATTGATATTATGCGGTGAACCACATAGCGGCGGTCGTCTACGTAGGCAAGGTAAACTCTGCCTTTGCGTATCTGGGTAACGGGCGCAAATACAGCACTTTCGCAGCCTCCTATTATAAAAGGTAGCATCGAGTTGCCTTTTACGGGAAAAATCACCTCTCTGCCTTCGTTTACCAAGCGTATGGCTTCGGTTATTATAAAATCGTCGCTTATTGGCATGATATGGTTTGTTGACAAAGGTGAGCGGCATCGGCATCGGGCAGACATTCTAAATGCCACATTTTTATGCGTTCTATAATGGCGGTTTCGGTGGCGTGAAGGCTGTCGGCAATGGCTTTGTCCCAACGTTTGCCCGAAACTGAGGGTACAAGTGCTGCGTATGCCATAATTGTATGTAGCGGAGTAATGCGGTTTTGAGGGGCTTGACTTAGCGATACTATTGCTCCGAGTGGCAGACTTTGATTGATGTAGCAATCTGTTTTGCCGCTCCAAGGTGTGCCAAAAACCTTTATGCCGTCGGGGAGGATTCTAACTGCTGGATTGTCGTCGTTGAGCAGAAACGACCCTTCGATATTATTGAGCCATAGTCTTGAATGTGTAGATTTTCCTGTGCCGCTTTTGCCGAGAAACATATATGCTTTGCCTTGGTAGCCAATTACCGACGAATGAAACAAAAGTGTTGATTCTGTGGCTGTTGCCAATGCAAATATTATCATTAGGGCATTGTCGGTGGCAAAACGTTCGTAGCCGCTATACATATATAATGTGTTTTGGCGGTAATCGCTGCTGCAGATCAAAACGCCTGCTTTGCTATCTTCGAGCCAAAATTCAAACACTTGTTTGCCATCTGATAAATGTCCGCAGATGATTTTTTGTTCTTCGTCGTTTTGAGTGAGTTCTTGGGTAAATGGTTGGGTAAATGGTTGTTGCAAAACGTCTAATGAAAATAGTGTGTCGTTGGCTTGGGCAACGGCAAAGGGTGCATAATTGTTGAAAATAAAAGTAGAATTTACACTAAAAATATGTTCTGCTACTTGGTAGTATTGTTTGTGTTTCATAAGTCAACGTCTTTTAATGAGAGTGAACGGTGGCGGATTCGCAAAGGAATGGTTTGTAAAATAAACTTATAATTGAAATATCGTGCCCAAAAAACATCTTTTGGAAAATGCTTAATTAAAGAGAACATACGTTTACGATATTTTAATTGTCGTTTTACAAATCCATAGTTGTAATAATCGCTGTACCAACCAAAATTGCCGTTGCGCGTTATTCCTTCTAAAATATGTTTGCCAGATTGTTCGTTGGGTGGGCATAGCATTAGGTTATTATCCATTAAGAAAATGTGTTGCAACACCCACATAAGTGCGGCGGTAAATGGTTTTAGTTTAAACGAATTGAGCAACGATGATATGTTTTCTCGGTCGTTGGGCGATGAGTTTTTTAATAAGTAGTAATAATCGGTTATTTGCCTAAGACCTATGCCAGCGCCAATAAAATGACGTTGTATATGTGCTAATTGCATTGCTAAGGCAAATTTTATCGATGGAGTGTTAAAGCCTTGGTTTACTAATTCAACGTTTTTGATTTCGTTGTTTAGAAATTTTTGTATCTGTTTGTTGCCAAATATGTTGTGTACTCCGCTTGATGGACGGAAATGCACCTCAACGGTAATTCCATCGCCTTGTTCTATTAATTGGATATGATGGTAAGCCACATATCCGCCTTTTTTGATGAGGTTTAAATTATAGAGCATTTGCAAAACCTTTTCTTTGCCTCCCTCTACATAAATATCAATGTCGCCAGGCTGACGGCTGAGTGGGTTGGGGTAGAGGCGGGCATTGGCCTGACCTTTTAATATTACGGTGTTGCTACCATGCTGAGCAAAAAATTCTGTAAGCTCTTTGGCGCGGAGGTTGAATGCCTTGTTCATACCGATGATTTTTTCGGCTTCGGCTGTCCACTGCATTGCAATATTGAGCGGAGGGGCAAATTCGCCTTTGAGTTTGCTAATTCCGCTAAATAAAACTCCCACAATAGATTGACGATGAGCGGCTTCAAAAACGTTTTCCCATTCTTCGGGCGAAAGCTTTGCCTCAAAACTATTGGTAATGCCGAGCGAATATCTTAGTAGTTCGAAAAAATGTTCCATATATTTAATTTGTGGCAAAGGTGGTAAAAAAATAGATTTTTTTTGTTTCTTTGCATTTTAAATATTTAAAAATATTGCTGCTATGTTACATACTTTTACACCTAATATGGTTTCAAGAGCATTAGATTTTTTGAGCCAGTTAAAAGTCAACAACAATCGCGACTGGTTTGCCGCGCACAAAGATACTTATTTAGAGATTAACAAAGAAATCAACGATTTTGCCGAACAGATGATTCTCAATATCTCGCAATTTGATGATTTGGGCAACATCAGCGCCAAAGATTGCACCTATCGCATTTATCGCGACATTAGGTTTTCGGCAGATAAATCACCTTTTAAAACACATATCGGAGTGTATATTTGCAAAGGAGGCAAAAATAGCGAACTTGCTGGGTATTATATTCATTTTGAACCGGGCAATTGTATGGTGGCAGGCGGCGTGTGGTGTCCGTCGAAAGAGAATCTGGAATATATTCGCCGCTATATCTACAACGATCCTCAGTCGTATCTCAATGTTATAAATCAAAAGACCTTTGCCGACAATTTTGCGATGATGGACGATAAACTAAAAACTGCCCCCAAGGGTTATCCAAAAGATTTTGAGTATATCGATTTGATTCGTTATAAGTCGTTTTCGCCTTACAAAATATTAACCGATGAGGAGTTTTGCACCGATAATTTTGTTGACAATATAACAAGGTGTCTTTCGTATCTTTCGCCCTACATTAAATATCTCAACAATATTTTGGAATAAAACATAAAAAAAGAGACGCGCCATAAAAAAATGTAGAGACGCGCCATGGCACGTCTCTACAATCAATAATTCATTGTAAATAATTCTGATTAGAACGGCAAGTCGTCGCCTTGTGCAGATGCCTGGGGCTCTTCAACAGGACCAGCGGGCTGACCAGCGGGTTGTGCTGCAGGCTGACCAGCAGGTTGAGTGGCGGCAGCACCAACACGCTCCATTTTCCAAGCGTTGAGGGTGTTGTACCATTTGCCCTGATATTCGCGTCCACGGAGGTCGAACGATACTTTGACGTTTTCGCCAATTTGGTACTGGTCGAGCTGTATGCGGTCGCCGTAAACATTAAAAACTACGGTTTGTGGATATTGTCCGGGGATTTCGATAAGGAAATCTTGCGAAGTCCAGTTGGTGCCGTTGGCAGATACGCCGCTGCGGCGCTCTAATAGCTGGGTGAGTTTGCCTTCTACTTCTAATGCCATAATAATGTGTTTTTATAGGTTTGTAAATTAGATATTATTATTTCTTTTTATTGTCTTTGGGTTCTTCGGCAGGTTCGGGTTTGATAATCTGAACGAGTTCCATATCAAAAATCAAAAGAGTATTTGGTTCAATGCCTTGATTGCCCTGTTCACCGTAACCGAGTTTGGGGTGAATCCAAACTTGAACTTTTTCGCCGAGCGACATAAGTTTCAGCATCTCTGTCCATCCTGGGATAACGTAGTTGATGTTGAATTTAACGGGCTCGTTGCCGCGGAGGTCGGTTCCGTCGAACTCTTTGCCGTTGATGAAAGTACCTCTGTAAAGGCATTCTACGTCGTCGCCGTCAACTGGAGACTGTTTTCCATCGCCAGGGGTGATTATTTTGTACTGGAGTCCGCTCTCTGTGGTAACAACACCTTCCTTGGTTTTGTTTTCAGCAAGGAAAGCTTCTGCTTCTGCGAGATTCTTTTTTCTTAATTCATCTTCGCGTTTGGTCATAAATCTCTGATAGATAATGGCGGCTTCATCCCTAGTAAATTCAAACGAAGAATCCTCATCAATACCTTTGCAGAATCCTGCGTAAAATGTTTCTTTGTTAACTTCGGGAAGGCCTTGTGAAAACTGATTACCTATGTTGTAACCTAAAATATAGCTAACAGAGTCTAAATCGCTGTTGAGGGTAGCTTTAGTACTAGGTGTTTGGCTTTGGTTGCATGATACCATAGCCGACAGCAACAATGCGACTGCCGAAATTTTGATAATTTGTTTTTTCATCTCTTTAATAATATATCTGTTTGTTTAATATTCTTCAATCATCATTTCAGAAATGTCTGAGTCGTCAGCATCCTTATTTTGGTTGGCGCCCACTTCTACCGAAACTAGTTCCACGTCGAAAATCATGGCCGAATAAGCGGGAATTTCTTCCGATGGTTCGTACTCGCCATAAGCGAGGTCTTGGGGAATGTAGAAAATATACTCTGCACCTTCTTTCATCATTTTAAGTCCCTGAGCAAGTCCAGGAATGATGTAGTCCAAAGTGAGGGTAGTGGGTTCTTCGCTATCGAACGATGAGTCAAACACGGTTCCGTCAATGAGTTTGCCTTCATAATATATTTTTACGGCATCTGCTTCGGTGGGCGTAAGTCCGTTTTCCTTTCCAGATTTTAGCACTTTGTATTGCAATCCGTTGTCGAGTGTTACTACTCCAGATTCTTTAGCGTTTTTAGAGAAAAACTCTTTCGCTATTTTAAGCTGTTCTTGTTTCTCTTTCTCGCTTTTGGCGGTGTAATAAGCCTCGATAATGTTTGCAGCGGTTTCTTGGTCGAAAGCTGATGAGCCGTTGGCAGCGTCTTTAAATGCCTTGCCAATGATGTCGGCGTTGATAGGGAGATTTTCTCTTAAAATGTTCTGAGCAAGCACGTAACCGATGCTATAACAGAGCGAATCCTGCGATGAGGATACTTTGATTTTGTCGAAATACTTCTGTGCTGGTGCTGTACCTGCCACTATGAGAAGTAATAGTGTGTAGATTAGTTTTTTCATTATTTGATTATTTTAAAATTTCTGCGATTTCTGCTTTTACTTTTTCGATGGCATCTTTAATAGGGTTGTCGTCGGCTTGTGCAAACATCTGCAAGATATAGGTGCTTAGCTCGATAGCCTTGCTCTCTGCCGACATACGCTGTGCCGAAATGTTTACAAGTTCCAAAATGCTCTCTTTTGCAGTGAGAACGGCTTCCCAAGATTCGTCACTGATATAGATTTGTTGCGACATGTTGTGCTCGTATTCTGCGCGTATGGTTGAGATAAGCGCACGGTGAAAATCTTTTGCTGTCAAGCCTGGCGATTGCACTCTTACTAGAAGATTTCCCGGATTGATGCGTTCCAAAAATAGTATTATACGCTCAAAAGCGGCAAGCCTTAGCGGTGTTATGATTTTCTGGTTGCCCATTGCGAGTTCGAGTCGTTGTTTCTGCTCCTCGCGTGTAAGAAATTGCCTAATAGTAAGATATGCGCATGCTAATACTATGAGCGCTGGCAATATGTACTTGATAAGTTCTGAAAAATCCATTTTTTTTGTTTAAAATTTCACGCCAAAGGTAATAATTCTTTACGAAAATCATTATCAGCAGAAGATTTTTATTTTTTTTTTCAAACACAATTCGTATTTTTGCGATATAATAGCTTTTTAGATAACATGAAACGCGGATTATTATTTTTTGCAACAATGGTTGTTGTAGCTTCTTGCGATGTCAGGGAAAACAACAACAACTCTTATTTTAATATCGAAGGTCGCCTTATAGGTTCGCAAGGCGGCGACACAGTATGCTTAAAGCGTGTTGACGGTGCAGGATATCAGTTTGCCGACAGCACTATTACATCTCTTGATGGTTCGTTTGTGCTTTCTGCGCAAGTTTCTGGGCCAGATTTTTATCTCCTTCAAGTTAACAGCGAACCTCGAGCCATTACCTTGGTGGCCGACTCTTTGCAATCTATTTCTCTTTCGGCTAAATTAGAGACTTTCGACACCGAATATTCTATTAAAGGTTCGCCTGAAAGTGAGGACATCTGCGAAATGGTGCGACACCTGAATATTGTTAAGCGAGTGAACGACTCGTTGGGACATATTTTCCGCCAAAATATCAATGTGCCTGATCTCGAAGGGCTTAAACATCAATTAGATTCGGTTTATAATTACTACGAAAACGATTTGAAGACCTTTTCGCGAAACTATGTTACTAAAAATCCTTCATCGTTGGCATCAGTTGTGTGCCTGTCGCAGTATATAGCTCCGCGCGTTCCTGTTTTCGACCCAAAAGAGGATATTCAATATTTTAAAACCGTGGCTGAGGCGTTAGACAAGCGTTTCCCCGACAATTACCACGTGGCAAAACTCGAAAAATATATCGAAAAAATTGAATCAGCGGCTCAACAAGGCGTCCCAGTTTTTGAGTCGATCAAAAAGGGCGACAAGGCTCCCGAAATTAAATTACCTAATATAAAAGGTGACAGTATCAAACTTTCGTCGCTTAGAGGAAAATATGTGCTGATAGACTTTTGGGCATCGTGGAGCAATGTGTCAACGCTTAATAATCAGAATCTTGTGCGCTGCTATTGGAAATACTACCATTCTAACTTTACCATTTTTCAGGTTTCGTTAGATAGCGACTACGAGCGTTGGAAACAGGCTGTAAAAGACCAAAAACTATCGTGGACACACGTGCGCGACCGCAACGGTTGGAACTCAAAGGCTGTTAACGCATACGGAGCCACATCAATGCCATGCGGTTTTCTTGTTTCGCCCGACGGAACAATTTTGGCAACCAATATACAATCCGAAAACCTCGACCAAATTTTGTTTGAAAACATCGGCAAACCCCGCTCTGCACCTCGTCCGCAGCCAAGTGCCGATAATAATCAGTAAACTATTAAAAACCAAAATAATATGAAAGAATTTTTTAAATATTTCTTTGCCGCCCTTGCCGCAATGTTTGTGTATGGATTTGCGTCGGTGGGCATTTATATTGTAATGATGATAATGATGTTTTCGATGGGAGGCAGCGGTATGTCGTCAACAACCAAAGTGGAGGATAATACTGTGCTCCGTCTCAGGCTCAATGGCACTATCACCGACCGCAGCGTTACTCAGGACGATATGTACGGTATGCTTACGATGTCGCTTAAAATAGAACAGACCACAGGGTTAACCGATATTTTGCGCTGCATCAAATCTGCCAAAACCGATAAGAAAATTTCGGCTATATACCTCGAATTCAGTACAATATCTACCGATTTTGCCAACCTTCAAAATATCCGCGCCGCTCTTGAAGATTTTGCCGAAAGCGGAAAGCCGATTTACGCTTGGGCAGAATCGTACGACCTTGCCACATACTATCTTGCAAGCACTGCCACCAAAATTTATATGCGCGAACTTGGTGGTTTGGAGCTTAAAGGTATTGCCTCGCAATCAATGTTTTACAAGCCGCTTTTAGACCGTCTTGGAATTGATATGCAGGTGATTCGCCACGGAAAATTCAAAAGTGCCGTTGAACCCTATCTTCAAGGTTCGATGAGCGATGCCAACCGTTTGCAGATGTCTACCCTCGTCAACGATATTTGGGCAGAGGTTTCAAAAGATATTTGCAAGAGCAAGAATCTTGATGCCGCTGATTTTGAGAACCATATAGATAATCTCGACTATTATTCCGACCTCGACCTTTGCGTAAATTCGGGTATGATCGATGCGCTTATTTCGCACAAAGAGGCTGAGGATTCTATTAAGGCGGCTATCGAAGTGGCTGACGACGAAGAACTTAAAATAGTGTCGCTCACCGGCTACCTCTCGTCGCTCAAAGACGAAAAGCCCAAAAACGACAAAATCGCTATCATCTATGCCGAAGGTGAAATCGACCCCTCTGGCAACGAAAACTCCAATATCCTTGCCGACAAGATTTGCGAGGCATTCAAAACCGCACAAAACGACGATGATATCAAGGCAGTAGTTTTTCGCATCAATTCGCCCGGAGGCAGTGCCACCGAAAGCGAAGAAATCTACAAGGCTGCCAAGGCGTTTGGCGAAAAGAAACCTTTGGTAGTGTCGATGGGCAGTTACGCTGCTTCGGGAGGATATTATATCGCTTGTCCCGCTCAAAAGATTGTGGCAATGCCTTCTACCATCACTGGCAGTATCGGCGTGTTTGGCGTTATCCCAAATGTAGAAAAACTTTTGAAAGATATCGACCTAAACGTGGAAACCGTTGGCACTCACAAACATTCGGGTATGGGATCGATGTACACCAAGATGGATTCGCGCGAGATTGACGTTATACAGCAGAGTGTGGAAACTGTTTACGGACGCTTTATCAGTCACGTGGCAGAGGGTAGGAATATGACCACCGCCGAGGTTGACTCCATTGGTCAGGGACGTGTTTGGAGCGGTGCATCGGCTTTAAAAATAGGTTTGGTAGATACTCTCGGCTCGCTCAACGACGCTTTGACTATTGCCGCCGAACTTGCCGACATTAGCGACTATTCTACCACCGCACTTCCTGAGTTAAGCGACGATTCTATGTCGATGCTTCTCAATCTGTTGTCGATGAAAATCTTCACTCCAAAAAGCCAGATACCCGAAGAACTTGCCCCTGTGCTCCACGAATACGAGCGCATCAAACACCTTAAAGGCGTTCAATGCCGTATGGAACCGTTTGTGATTGAGTATTAGCGATTTTTTTGAACATTTTAATTTAAACCATATAATAAAAAAAGATGATTATTAAAAGATTATTATTGATTTTGGCGTTGCTGCCGATGATGGCGGTGGCGCAGACTGAAAATTTGTGGCTTGATTTCAAGACTTTGGAAGAGCCTTTTGTATTTGGCTTTTCGTCGAAAAATGCCACTTTCGAAGCCCTTAAAAAAGAGCTTTACTGGAATATACCTAATTTTTATACAGCCAAAAAGCTCGAACAGGCAAGTTTTCAGGTTGTTGACAATTCAAATAACTCTGCCATCTCGGGCGACGGTTTTTTAATCAACGCCGACGAAAAAATGGTAAAAATCGATGCAAAAACCTCTGCCGGAGCGCTTTATGGCGTGTATGAGTATTTGAGACTTTATTCCGCCGGCACAAAGGTTATCAAAAACCACGTGTCGAACCCCACCTACAAATACCGCATTCTCAACCATTGGGACAATCCCGACGGCAGTGTGGAGCGTGGATATGCCGGAAAATCTATTTGGTTTGACGGTGGAAAAATCCATTTCCGCTCCGACATCGAAACCTACGCCCGTGCCAATGCCTCAATTGGTATCAACGGCACTGTTATCGACAATGTTAACGCCGACCCGAAGGTGCTTTTGCCCGAAATGCTTCGCGATATTAAAACCATTGCCGACCGTTTGCGCCCTTATAATATTAAGGTGTATTTGGCTGTTAACTTTTCGTCGCCAACGGCTATCGGCGGTTTAAAAACTTCCGACCCGCTTGATAAGGATGTAATTAATTGGTGGACAAATAAATGTAAAGAAATCTACAAATTGATTCCCGATTTTGGCGGATTCCTTGTAAAGGCTAATAGCGAGGGTCTGCCCGGTCCGATGGACTTTGGACGCACTCACGCCGACGGTGCCAATATGCTTGCCAAGGCTCTAAAACCTTACGGCGGAATTGTTATGTGGCGTGCCTTTGTGTATAATCCTCAGGGTGGCGACCGTGCAAAACAGGCTTACGACGAGTTTATGCCCCTCGACGGTAAGTTCGACGACAATGTGATTATCCAAGTTAAAAACGGTCCTGTGGATTTTCAGCCGCGCGAACCGTTCTCGCCGCTGTTTGGTGCAATGAAAAAAACTCCCATTATGCCCGAACTCCAAATCACTCAGGAATATCTCGGATATAGCGACCACCTCTGTTTCCTTGCCACTATGTGGAAAGAATTTTTGGATTATCCTGTCAACAACAAAGAAACCGTTAAGCAAACTACACAGTATCACCCCTTTACAGCCATTGCGGGAGTTGCCAACACAGGCACTATGAAAAACTGGTGCGGATATGTGATGGCGCAGTCTAACTGGTATGCCTTTGGACGTTTGGCGTGGAATCCCGACCTTACCGCTCAGCAGATAGCCGACGAGTGGATTGGTCTCACCCTCACCACCGACAAGCCGTCAATTGCCAAAATCTCTGATATGATGATGAAATCGCGCGAGGCGGTTACCGACTATATGACTCCACTCGGACTGCATCACCTTATGGGTTGGAGCGACCATTGGGGTCCCGAGCCGTGGTGCGATATTCCGGGCGCACGCGAAGACTGGATGCCCCGTTATTATCACAAAGCCGCCGACGATGGTCTTGGTTTCAACCGCTCGTCCTCTGGCAGCAACGCCGTAGAGCAGTATCAAGAGCCTTTGAAATCACTCTACGACAATCCAAAACTCTGCCCCAAAGAGTATGTCCTATGGTTTCACCACTTGCCGTGGAACTATGTTTTCGACAATGGCAACACACTTTGGAACGAACTCTGTTGTCATTACACCAAAGGCGTTTTGCAGGTAGAGGATTTTCAAAAAACTTGGGCTTCGCTCAAAGGCAAGGTGTCAGACCCGATTTACAACGAGGTGGCTAAGAAACTCGAAGTGCAACTCGACGAAGCCCAATGGTGGCGCGACGGCTGTTTGCTCTATTTCCAAACCTTCTCAAAAATGGAACTCCCCTTCACCCCCAAATACACCTTCGACCAATGCAAAGCCAAACTCCGCACCAAGGAGTATGTGGCACGACAAAAAGATTAGCAAAAACATTCCGCTAAATTAACCGTCTGGAAGACGGTATCTCTGTAGCCCCGGCCATCGAGCCGCCTTTGTGCGGCGCTGATGTCCGGTTTTTGCGGAGAGCGGAAAATGTTTTGGTAATTAAAAAATAATCAATAACTTTGCTGAAATGATTCTTCCTAATGATATTTAAGCAATTTATGAAACACCTTATCTTTATACTTCTATTTGCCATTTCGATGTTTGATGTATCGGCGCAAAATGTTCCGCAGATTGTTAAGCACGGCTCTGCATATCAGTTGATTGTGGGCGGCAAACCTTTTATTATGCGGGCAGGAGAACTTGGAAATTCTAACGCCTCAACCACTGATTATTTTGAAAAAATTGTGGTGCCAAACCTCAAAAAGCAGAATATCAACACCGCCCTTGTGCCTGCCTATTGGGATTTGATAGAGCCCGAGGAGGGAAGGTTTGATTTTTCGCTCATCGACAATATCATAAAGGTATCGGCACGCAACAATCTAAAAATCGTTTTCTTGTGGTTCGGTGCGTGGAAAAACTCAATGTCGTGTTATGCTCCGTCGTGGGTAAAAAAGGATGTAAAACGTTTTCCCCGTGCCGAAAGCAAGGAAGGCGTAAAGCAAGAATTACTTTCTCCATTTTCTGCCGATAACCTACGAGCCGACAAAAAGGCTTTTTGCGAACTACTAAGATTTATTAAACAAAACGATAATAATCAAACGGTTGTGATGATTCAGGTGGAAAACGAAATAGCGATGCTTCCATCTGCCCGCGATTATTGCAAAACGGCTACGGCGGCGTGGAAATCAAACGTCCCTGCCGCATTGACCGATTATTTGAAACAGCACAAGGACGAACTTACCGACAGTCTGAAAAAATATTGGACGGGCGAAACCATCGGCTCGTGGCAAAAACTATTTGGCAGTAGCATCTATGCCGAAGAAATTTTTACAGCGTGGAGTTACGCAGTGTATGTCAATGAGTTGGCGAAAGCAGGCAAATCCATTTACAATCTGCCTATGTATGTAAACTGCGCACTCAACCGTCCAGGAAAGAAACCTGGCGAATATCCTTCGGGCGGTCCTCTGCCACATTTAATCGACATTTGGAAAGCCGGCGCGCCAAGTGTGGAGATGCTCAGTCCCGATATTTATTTTGGCGATTTTAAACGGTGGACTTCGGCTTATCATCGTCCAGATAATCCGTTTTTTATACCCGAGCACCAATACGACGCAACTGCCGGGGCAAAAGCACTTTATGCCTTTGGCGAATACCACGCCTTGGGCTTTTCGCCATTTTCGGCTGAAACCAAACAGGCTCAGTTTATGCCGCCTGTTTTGGGCGAAACTTTTTCGGATGAATCCACCAAAGGAACTCTCACCGAACTGCCCAACGCCTACAACCTTATTAAATGTGCCGAAAGTTTCATCACACTTTTTAACGGCAGCGACAGAATGCGCGGTGTGCTGTTAGATTCTCTTAACCAACGCGATACGCTTATTATTGGTGGCTATCAGATTATTGCCAAGCACGACTACACCCTTGGATGGAGTCCAAATGCAAAACTTCCTAATTGGAACCTCGAAGGTGCAATCATTATCAACACCGCCCCCGACGAATTTTTGCTGATTGGCACAGGCACAGTGTTGAATTTTAATTCGTTGAAAAAAAACACCAACGTAGGCATTCTCGAAATACAAGAACTATCAACCGACGGCAGCGGCAAAATACTCCGCTATCTCAACGGCGACGAATCGCACCAAGGTCGCCACGTGCGCATCCCCGACGGCGAATGGGGCATACAGCGGTTTAGGCTTTATGAGTATTGATTTCACAATTCATACTCCATAATATAGTCGTTCATAAAATATCCGCCGCCAAAGGGGAAGTCGCCTTGCGTTTCAATCCGTTGATTCTTGTTTTTTTGAGTCCATTTGCATTAATTTTTTTGAGATACAAAAATACAAAAATTCCAAAAAAATCCTTACTTTTGTACATCGCCGTATAATGGCGGGTTATTACTTAATTTTTTAAACTATTACAAAAATGCAGATTATTAAAGGACTTATTTTGGTGTTGGCTCTTGCTGTGCTTTGTGGACAGGTGGCAGAGGCTCAATACGTTACTTTCAACAAGGATGACGGCGGTATCGATGTGGCAAAATGCGGACTTTCGTGCGCCGATGATGCTCCCGAGGGCGTTAAAATTGCCGTCAAGAATCTCGACGACGATATTTTCGACGTTACGGGAAAGAAACCTTCTCTTAATCAAAACCCTCAGTACACTATTTTTGTCGGCACGCTTGGCACACCGTCTACCGACAAGTTGGTTAAAAAACAGAAAATCAATGTGTCAGCCATCAACGGCAAGTGGGAGGCTGGTATGATTGTGCTCAATGGCAACACTATATATATTATAGGTGCCGATATGAGGGGAACAATCTTTGCCGTGTACGACCTCAGCAAGTCGCTCGGCGTTAGTCCTTGGAAATTTTGGGCTGACGTGCCCACTCAAAAGCACGATTATGCAGCGTTGAAACTCTCTTCACCGGTGGTTTTCCCATCGCCTAAGGTTAAATATCGCGGCATTTTCTTAAACGATGAGGCTCCCTGCCTTAGCACTTGGGTAAACAATACTTTCCCCGATGAAAAATGTCCTTCGGCGGTAAAAGGTCTTGCAAATGGTATGAACAGCCAGTTTTACGCCAAGGTGTTTGAACTTTTGCTCCGCTTGAAAGCCAACTTTATGTGGCCTGCTATGTGGGGTAACGCTTTTTATGCCGACGACACCGAAAACAGCAAGACTGCCTCTACTATGGGCATTGTTATGGGAACATCGCATCACGAACCTATGGCTCGCAACCATCAGGAGTGGGCTCGCCGCCGTGGTGCCGATGGTGCTTGGGATTACAATACTAATCAAGAAGTTATCGATAAGTTTTTCCGCGAGGGCATCAGCCGCAGCAAAAACAACGAAGACCTTATTACCATTGGTATGCGTGGCGACGGCGACACTCCCCTTGGCGGTCGCGAGGGTCACGACGACGAGTATGTGATGGCTCTTGAACAAAACAAGAAACTTATGGAGCGCATAATCAACAATCAGCGCAAAATTATAGCCGAGGAAACAGGAAAGCCCGCAGCACAGCGTCAGCAAGTTTGGGCTCTCTACAAAGAGGTTCAGGAGTATTACGATGCAGGTCTCAAAGTGCCCGAAGATGTGATTATCCTGCTCAGCGACGACAACTGGGGCGACATTCGCCGTGTGCCCGACCATAAACGTGCCGGTGGTTGGGGAATTTATTACCACGTTGACTATGTGGGTGCTCCCCGTAACTCTAAATGGCTGAATATCACACAGACACAGCAGATGTTTGAGCAACTTTCGCTTGCATATGACTTTGGTATCGAGAGTCTTTGGGTGCTTAATGTCGGCGACCTTAAACCGATGGAGTATCCTATCCAACTTTTCTGCGATATGGCTTACGAACCAAAGACTTACAATCCCCAAAACGTTACCTCTCATACCGAAAAATTCTTTGAGAGCGTGGCTGGTGCCGATTACGCCAAAGAAGCCGCACGTATCTACAACCGCAACTGTCAGTTTATGGCGCGTGTAACTCCCGAAATGCTTGATTCTTACACCTACAATGTGGCAACGGGCGAGTTTAAGCAGGTGGCAGACGAATATGCACGTCTTGAATCAGAGGCTCTGCGCCTTTGGTTGCTAATTCCCGATATGTACAAAGACGCTTATTTTCAGACAATTCTCTTCCCCGTGCAGGCAATGGCAAACCTCTACGATATGTATTACGCACAGGCAATGAACCGCTATTGCGCCGAAAGGAACAATCCCGACGCCAATTGTTGGGCAGATAGGGTTTCAGAATGTTTTAAACGCGATTCAATCCTTTGCGCACAGTACAACACCGGCATTGCCAACGGCAAATGGAACGGAATGATGATTCAAAAGCATATCGGCTACCGTATGTGGAACGATAATTTCCCCCACGAAATGCTTCCCCCCACCAAGCGTGTGGCAGAGGGCAACGGCGGATACGTTTTTGCTCCCGGCAACGGATATGTTTCTATCGAGGCTGAGCATTATTATTCTGCCAAAGCCGCCGACGGTGTACAATGGAGCGTTTATCCCTACTACGGACGCACCCGCAGCGCTGTGGCTCTTACCCCTTACACCAAGCCTGTGGGCAATTCGTCGCTCACATATCGTTTTGCACTGCCTAAGGGTTACGCCGATTCGGTAAAGGTTCATGTGATTGTAAAATCTACCCTTGACTTTAAGAATGTTGGCGGACACGAATGTGCAATTTCCGTTGATGGTCAGCCAGTTAAAACGGTTAACTTTAACGCCGACTTGCTCGACAAACAACCCTATCAATACACCACATTCTATCCCACAATCGCTCGCCGCGTAGTGGAAAAAGTTGCAGGTTTTAAAGTAAAAGATTCTGACATTCACGAACTTACTTTAACTCCAAAACACGCCGGCATTGTGTTTGAAAAAATCGTAATAGATTTTGGCGGCTACAAGGGCGAATACCTCTTTGGAACAGAGAGCGAGGCAAGAAGGTAATAATGCATTAAATAATTTTTATTAAGGTATTGCATTTACATATTTTTTGTTAATTTTGCGCAAAGAGATTTTGGCTGTTTTTTACATAAACAACAAATTTGCTTAACGTTATCAAAATTATGTAATTTAAAAACTTAATTCAAATAATAATGGAACAAAAACCACAAGAATCTAATGGATTCTACAAACTTAGTTGGCTGCAACGCATCGGATTCGGCTCGGGCGACTTGGCTCAGAACCTGATTTTCCAAACTGTGGCCACTTACTTGATGCTTTACCTCACTACGGTATTGAAAATCAATCCCGCATTTGTTGGCGGACTTATTCTCACCGTTCGTCTTATCGACTGTTTTTGGAGTCCCGTTGTCGGAAAATTTATCGACAACCGCAATCCTAAATTAGGCAAGTATCGCACTTACCTTCTTTACGGCGGTATTCCTTTGACAATTGCTGCTTGCTTGCTTATGCTTCCGCAGGCTGCTGAGTGGTCGATGGGTGCAAAAATGGTGTATGCCACATTAAGTTATACAATTCTTAGTATGATTTATTCGGTAGTAAATATTCCCTACGGCTCTATTATGGCAAGTATGACCCGCGACAACAACGAGGTTCTTATTCTTACCTCTACTCGTATGGTTTGCGCCAATATCGGTCAAATTGTTGTTCAGGCTGGTTTCCCCATTGGTCTTGCATTGTTTCTCAGTCAAGCAATCAACTGGGATCAAGCAATATTTATGGCAATAGGAACAATTCCCGCATTCATTATTTTGCCGTTGCTACCTATTTTGAAAAAATGGTTGGGCAAAAAAGGTCTTTATTACACACTTCTTGCTATAGGTTTTATCGGCTTTGCTATTTTATTCTGCATTGGTAAATTTGGAGATGTTAAAAGTGAAGCTTTGACTTTATGTGTTATTAAAATCACTGATACTGTTGAAATTGCCATTACAGTAATTTATATTGCGAAGATTATGACCGGCGTTGGTTTGCTCGTAGGTTCACTTATGTGGGCTCTTGTACCTGAGGTAATTACCGATTCGGAATACCGTACAGGCAACCGTCCTGCTGCTACTGTAAACGCTCTTGCTGGTGTAGCATTCAAGGCTGGATTCTCGATTGCCGGCTGGATTACTCCTTTGGTAATGAGTTGGATCGGCTTCAATTTGTCAGAAGAACCATCAGCGTTGCCTGAAGACCCAAGTGCTTGGTTTTCTGTAATTGGTGTGTTTGCTATCGTTGGTTTTGTTCTCTTAACACTTTGTTTCTTAAGTTGCAAAGAAAACATTGCCACCACACCCGAAAAACCTGTTTCGTTTGGCGATATGTTTAAAGAGTTTAAGGCAAACAAATGTCTTCAACTTGTGCTTGGAGTATTCGTAGTAGTGTTCTTGGCATCGTTTATCAGTGCTCCTGTAAATGCTTATTATACAGAGCTTAATAGTTATTCCGACACTGTGCAAAATGCAATTCTTTGGTTCACTACCATTATTCCTGCCTTGCTCCTCATTGTTGTGGCACTCTTGATTAAGAAATATCCTCTTACCGATGAGCGTCTCGACGAAATGAACCGCGAAATTGAAGCCCGCCACAAAGCATAGGTTTTCAATCACTTAATGATATCAAAATCCTGCCGTTTTGAAAATTTAACGGCAGGATTTTTTTTGTTTTTCAAGATTTTCGGGAGATAGTAACAAACGTTATGTTAGGACTTCAAGATTTTCGGGAGATTGTAACAAACAGTTTTTTTTTGACTTCAAGATTTTCAGGAGATGCTACCAAACGTTATGTTAGCGTCTCAACATTTTTGCGAAATGAAAAAGTATGGGTGTTTTTTGATTTCAAGATTTTTAGGAGATAGTAACAAACGTTATGTTAGGACTTCAAGATTTTCGGGAGATAGTAACAAACAGTTTTTTTTGATTTCAAGATTTTCGGGAGATAGTAACAAACGTTATGTTAGCATCTCAACATTTTTGCAAAATGGTAACAAAGGGTAGTTTTTTTTATAAATCTTTCTTTAAGTTATTTGGATTTTGTTTGTTATTCCAAATGTCTGCAATCTTTATGATAGTGTTTTTATTGTCGATATAATATATGAGTTTTAGCCTTTTATCAAAGATATATGCTCTGTAATTAGGTTTCTTGTCTTTCAAAATAGGCTCTACAAACCCCATCTCAGGAAACATTGATAGGCGAGATAATAATTTTTCTAAGTTATTGATTTTATCATTTGTAACCTTATCGCCGTAGTTTTCTTGGCAGTAAGTAAGATAAGTATCTAATTTGTCTTCGGCTTTTTTAGACCAAACAATTATCATTGCTACTGTATTTTTGTTTGATTTTTGCTAAAACTTCCTCGTTTGATTTATAGTTACCTTTGGCAAACTGTTGTTCGGCTTCGGCTACTGAATGATATGCTTCTTCGATAGAATGAGGGCCAAAATCTGGAAAATTACCATCTTCGTTGGTGTAGTTGTCTAACGAAGTCAGCAATTGTTTTAAGATGTTAAAGTCATAGAGACTCAATATTTTGCGTATGATTGCGGTTTGTAATTCCGCTGTTCCGTTTGGTTCCATATCGTATATTTTTAATCCGTTGCTAAAATAGTGTTTTTTATTGTTATTACCTTCAAATTATTTCTTTTTTTTACCTTTGCCCTCGAAAAAAGGACATCATACATCACTAATTTTTGTAATTTTACACCTATGAATCTTAAATCAAAAGCATTACCTTTAATGGTAATAACAGCATTGGCTTTAACTGCTGCTTGCAAACAGGGTGCGCAACCCACTGAAAAAGAACCTACTCCACTTAAGGAGCGTTTCAACGGTAAGTTTTATATTGGCGTGGCAATCAACGAGGCTCAGATTACCGGAGCTGATTCGTTGGGTCAAGCCACTGTATTAAAACACTTTAATTCTATTGTTGCCGAAAACTGCATGAAAAACGAGGAAATACATCCCGAGCAGAATCGCTACAATTTCGCAGTGCCTGATAAGTTTGTAGAACTAGGCGAAAAAAACGGAATGTTTATCATCGGTCATTGCCTTGTTTGGCATTCGCAAGTGGCTCCGTGGTTTTTTGTTGATAACAACGGCACACTAGTATCTGCCGACACTCTCAAACAACGCATCAAAGACCATATCTACACCGTTGTGGGTCGTTACAAAGGCCGTGTAAAAGGTTGGGACGTTGTCAACGAGGCTATCTTAGACGATGGCTCTTATCGTAATAGTCCGCTCTATCAGATTATGGGCGAGGAATTTATCCCATGGGCGTTTCAATGTGCACACGAAGCCGACCCCGACGCTGAACTTTATTACAACGACTATTCGATGTCGCTTGCTCCCAAGGCAGATGCTATTGTAAATCTTGTAAAATCGTTGAAAGCTAAGGGATTGCGAATCGACGGCGTGGGTATGCAAACTCATGTTGGAATGGATTATCCCGATATCAACGAATACGAAACAAGTATGATGAAATTTGCTTCCACAGGTGTTAACGTTATGGTTACCGAGTGGGATATGTCGGCTTTGCCAACCATGAGTAGCAGCTCAAACATTGGCGACACCCTCCGCATTGGCACCATTGTAAGCAAGGCTCTCGACAAGGGACTTTTGAGCGGTGATCCTGCCAACGTAAGTTTCGACAAAATCAAGGTTGCGCCGGTTGAAGATTTTAAGGCTAAATTTGCCGGAGAATATCCCGACAGCGTTATTACACGTATGCACTTTATGCTTTCGCAGTTGTCGCCTTATCCGGTGGCACTGCCCGACTCTATTTCAAATATTTGGAACCAACGCATGGATATGTTTTTGAAACTCTTTGAAAAACATTCCGATGTAATAACCCGTGTAACAGCGTGGGGCGTATGCGATGGCGACTCGTGGAAAAACGATTTCCCCGTAAAAGGCCGTCATGAATATCCATTGCTCTTTGACCGCGATTACAACCTGAAACCATTCTTGCAGAATTGCGACGAAAAAAAGTAATGATATTCTGAGATTGAAATTTTCTATTCTTTAATTGGTAATAAAAAATAGACAGGCTGCTTTTTTTACGCCTGCCTATTTTTTTTTATATGCTAATGCTAATTATTTTATTTTTTATTATAAATTTGCAAGGTATTTGTATTGATATTATTAATATTATCATTAGTATTGTAAATAACTTAAAATGACAAACTTAAAGAATCATTCGGTAGCACGAAAAATTACTCTACAATTTGGATTAATACTTCTACTTACAGGTTTCGCTATTGTGATGGCGATTTTTATTATGAGCAGTTCCAAAAACAGTGCTCAAATGTTTTTTGAAAAGGCCATACCCACCAAAGATTGGGGCAATCTTGCCTATCAGAACACATTGCTTGGATTATCCGACGTTCAAATTTTCATCACCACTCACGACGAGGCACGCCGTCTGTCGGCAATCGAGTATCTCAAAACGGTTATGAACTGTTTTAACGAAATCAAGCAGCGTGTTTCGGGCGACGACCTTGTGGCTGTGGATTCGATGATAGCCAAATCGGCTCGTTACAACACTATAATACACAATAATATAGCACTTGCCAACGATATGCGCTCTATTCACGACGAGATGGACCAATTGAAAGAGACTTATTTTTTCCCAAACATCCACAAAATGCAGCAGGCGGTGATAGCCCACATCAACAAAAACAACGCAAGAGAATCGGCTCAAAGGCTCAAAACTCTTTCGGATTTGCTTCACCTCGTAGACGTGTCGAAAGGCACAATCTCCGACCAGAACCTTATACAGCAGGCTATTACACGCACAACAGAACTCTTTAAGCAAGTGGCAAAATTTGCTCCCGAAATTGGTCAAGCCGCTACAATGAAAGAGATGCTCGGCGCCACACAGACCTATTCGGAAAAAACCAAAAAATATTACGAACTAATGGCTCTTGTTACCGCCAACAATGCCAAGGCGGGTGTGATAAGCAACGAGGTGCTCGAATTAGAAAAACAGTTTAACGAACGGCAGTCGCAAGAGGTCAGCAACATTATAATGAGCCTCAATCAGCGTATGACCAAGAGTCAAACTCTTATGGTAATATTGCTTATAGCCTCAATTGCAATTTGCATTATACTAATAGTGGCAATGACCCGCAACACCATCAACCCCATCAAAAAATCTGTTGAAGGCATCAAGCGCATCACCGAGGGCGACCTTACTGCCAATGTAGAAATCAACACCGGCGACGAATTTTCTGAGATGGCAAATCAGTTGAACACTATGAACCAAAACCTTAAAACTGTGGTTTCTAACATTATATCTGGTGCCGACAATATCTATCAGAGCAGTAGCGAAATGTCAAACGCCTCAGATATGATGAGCCGTGGAGCCACAATGCAGGCAGCCTCGGCAGAGCAGGTTTCTACGTCGGTAGAGCAGATGAGCGCCTCGATAGAGCAAAACAACCAAAACGCACGTCAAACCGAAAAAATAGCGCAGAAGGCACTCGAAAGTATTCGCGAAGGTAGCGAGGCAAGTATGCGTTCGGTAACGGCAATGAAAGATATTGCAGCCAAGATTTCAATTATCGACGAGATAGCATTCCAAACCAACATACTTGCACTCAACGCCGCAGTAGAGGCAGCACGTGCTGGCGAAAACGGCAAAGGTTTCGCCGTGGTAGCCGCCGAGGTGCGCAAACTTGCCGAACGCAGTGCCACAGCCGCCGCCGAAATCGACAAAGTGAGCAAAGAGGGCGTAAGAATTTCCGAAGACGCAGGGCAACTGCTCACCAACATTCTTCCTGAAATAGAAAAAACCGCTATGCTTGTGCGCGAGATAGCCGAGGCAAGCAAGGAACAGACCACTGGCATTGCGCAAATCAATAATGCAGTACGTCAGTTAAACGAAATCACGCAGCAGTATTCATCGTCGGCAGAGGAACTTTCGTCATCGAGCCAAACTCTTGCTGTCGAAAGCGAAAACCTCAAAAAGACTGTGGCATATTTTAATATTTGATAAATGAGGCGCTAATCCTCTTGATTATTATTTATTGACAAAAAACAACTAAAATCGCTAAAAAAACTTTGGCGGTTTTTGTTGTTTTCATTTTATATCCTTAAATTTGTCGTAATTTAAAACTCAGTACGAACTTTAATTTTTTAACCAATTACCAATATGGCACAGAAAAGATATCTGTTTCCTGCCGACTATATGGCAGACCCCGCTGTTCACGTTTTCAACGGCAAAATTTTCATCTACCCCTCGCACGACTGGGAGGCTCACGCCGAAGAGGATGACGATGGCGGACACTTCCAAATGAAGGATTATCATGCACTTTCAATCGATGGCGACCCGATGACAGGCAATGTCAACGACCATGGTGTAATCTTCGATGTAAAAGATGTTCCGTGGGCTGAAAAACAACTTTGGGACAGCGATGTGGTTGAGAAAAACGGTAAATACTACTACATATTCTCTGGTAAGGGATACGACGGCGTGTTCCGCCTTGGCGTGGCAGTAGCCGACAAGCCCGAAGGTCCGTTCGTTCCTCAGCCTCAGCCTATCCGCGGTTCGTTCTCTATCGACCCCTGCGCTTTTAAAGACGACGATGGAACTATTTACACATATTTTGGCGGTCTTTGGGGCGGACAACTCCAATGGTGGCAGCCTTTTGAACCCGGCTTCGCTCCTATCCACGGCAAACACGGCGACGAAAACAGTCTTGTAGATATGGGTGCCGAGCCCACACGCAACGGCGAACTTTTTTCAAAACCCGACATGCCCGCTCTTCCAAGTTTTGTTGTTAAAATGAGCGACGACGTTCTTCAATTTGCCGAGGCTCCCCGCCGCGTGCTTGTTGTTGACAAAGACGGCAAACCGCTCAAAGCAAGCGACCCGCACCGTTTCTTCGAGGCATCGTGGATGCACAAGTACAACGGCAAGTACTATTTCTCCTACTCCACCGGCGACAGCCACATGCTCTGCTACGCCATTGGCGACAATCCCTATGGTCCGTTTACCTATCAGGGCGTAATACTCACCCCTGTAGTAGGATGGACCACACACCACGCCATTGCCGAATACAAAGGCAAATGGTATCTCTTCCACCACGATTGTGTTCCCTCTGAGGGCAAGACATGGCTCCGCAGCCTTAAAGTTTGTGAACTGCAATACGATAAGGACGGCAAGATTCTGACTATTGAAGGCTTAGACAAGTAGCCTTATGCTATAATGGGAAACCGTCGCGGTTGTATGTCTGACGCGACGGTCTCCCTTTTATTTTAATTTTTAATGCTTTGTTTGATGAGAAAAATGATTATAAAAAAGACGCGACTATTGTTGTTGCTTGTAGTAACTGCATTTTGGGGTTGTTACTCTAACTACACTATCCGCCCTGGACAGGCATTTTTCAAAAATTTTACCTACGAGGGTAGCGATTCTTATTTCGACTCCACTCTTCTTACCCCTGGCAAAATGTGGAATCCTATATTGCAGGGTTCGCATCCCGGCACAAGCATCTGCCGCAAGGGTAACGACTTTTATATGGCGTCGGCTACGTTTTCGATGTATCCTGCCATCCCCATTTATCACAGCACCGATTTGGTAAACTGGGAACTGATTAATTTTGCACTGCCCACCGAACAACAGTATCTCAACTCCTCGCTACGTAGCAACGAGGGCATCTATCCTCCAACTATACGTTACAATGAGGAGCGCGATATGTTTTATATCTCAGGCACTTTTGTTGGCGGTGGCGGACACTTTATAATTTCTGCCAAAGATCCTGCTGGTACATGGACAAATCCGCAGTATGTGTTTGGCGTATTGGGTATTCACGCAACCCTATTTTTTGATGATGATGGCAAAACATACCTTATTTATCAGGGCGATCCCAGTTACGACCCGCCTTACGATGGATTTAAGGTGATATATATACAGGAGTTTGACCTTGATAATGGCGCTACAATAGGAGAACGTCATGCAATACTTGAAGGCGGACACGACATTACACAACGTCCTGGATGGTTGGAGGCTCCCCACATGTATAAACACGAGGGTTATTACTACCTTTCGGCTTCGGAGGGCGGTAGTCTCGGCAAATGGTTTGCATCTTGCATTTACCGCTCTAACACTATTCTTGGACCCTATGAGCATTATGAGCACAATCCAAACCTAACACAGCGTTATCTCGAACGCAAGCCAAACCAGATTTCATGTGTGGGTCACGCCGATTATATCGAACTTGCCGACGGCCGCTGGTACGTAATTTTCCAAGCCATGCGCGAGGATGAGTTTAATGGCAACTTTATGTGCAAAGAGACATTCTTGATGCCTGTTAAATGGACTGAGGATGGATGGCCTACCGTTGTTGAACACAACGAACCACTTCCCCGTGTTATTGAAACTCCTTTTGCGGGTACAAGTTACAGTCAAGATCGACGCTTTATCCCTCACGCTAACATCAAGATGAACGAGCATTTTTACTCCGACACCCTTTCACGATACTGGTCGTTTTTGCGCACGCCTATTGGCACGGCATTGTTCCCAAATGGCAAAGAAGGTATTAATATTCCTTTGGAAATCAACAATTTCCGAAGTGTTCGCCACTGTGGATTCCTCGCCCTGAGAGTGCTTAACAATAGGTTTTCGTTCGGTACAGTTATGGACTTTATGCCCGAAACTGATCACGAATTTGCAGGACTTGCAATGTTTCTCGGCGATAGAAACACCATGCAATATGGCGTTACAAGAAGCGGAGAAAAAATTGTGCTTCGTCTTAAAAAAGTAGTACTCAACGAAACTCTCGATAATGTGTTAGTGGCTGAATGTGACATCACCGATAGTTTTCATGGACGTATTTGCCTAAATATCGATAATTATAAAGATGAGACATTTACTGTTAAATACCGTTTCGACGAAGATGATGATTGGCAGATACTTACAGATGAAATGTCGACAGATTATATGAATGTCAACAAACCCAACAATCATGCGTTTTCGGGTGATTTTATCGGCATTTACGGTTCACAAGAAGAAGATTAATATTTACTCTACTAATTTTTACTTAAATGAAAATCAATATTTTAACACTTTTAAGCGGGAGGTGCTATGTCAGATAGAATGACTAAATTCCGCTGGGTGATTTGTTCGTTGCTCTTTGTGGCAACAACGGTGAATTATCTCGACCGTCAGGTGCTTTCTCTTACGTGGAAAGACTTTATCGCCCTCGACTTCCATTGGAACGACAATGATTATGGCAACATAACTGCCGTTTTCTCAATTTTTTACGCGGTGATTTCGCTCTTTGCTGGCAAATTTATCGACTGGATGGGTACCAAAAAGGGCTACATTTGGGCTATTGTAATTTGGTCGGTGGGCGCGTGCCTTCACGCTGCCTGCGGTGTTACTACAATGTCGCTTGCTGGCGTTGACAATGTGGAGGCTCTCCGCGCTATCGAAAAAGGCTCTGAAATAGCATTGACGGTGTCTACCATCAGTGTTTGGCTGTTTCTTGGCTGCCGCATTATACTTGCCACCGGCGAGGCGGGCAACTTCCCTGCGGCTATTAAAGTTACCGCTGAATATTTCCCCAAGAAAGACCGCGCTTACGCCACCTCGATTTTCAACGCAGGAGCATCTGTGGGCGCACTTGCTGCTCCGCTTACCATTCCTCTTTTGGCTAAGAGTATGGGCTGGGAGATGGCGTTCATCATCATCGGTTCTATCGGCTTTATCTGGGCGGGATTATGGCTCTGGCTTTATTCTGCACCGTCGAAAAGCAGGCACGTAAACCAAGCCGAACTTGCTTACATCGAATCCGACAAGGCTAACGAGGCTAAGGCTTCCGACGCAAATGCCGACAGCGACGGCCCTAAATTCTCGATTCTCGATTGCTTTAAATATCGTCAGACTTGGGCGTTTATCGTTGGCAAGTTTATGACCGACGGCGTTTGGTGGTTTTTCCTCTTTTGGGCGCCGGCATACTTCTCCGAACTTGGCTATCCGTCCACATCTACAATGGGTCAGTTGCTGATTTTCATTCTCTACGCTATCGTTACGGCGGTGTCGATTGTAGGCGGCTATCTGCCCAAGATATTTGTAGAGCGTCTTGGTATGGATCCTTACGCCGGACGTATGAGGGCGATGCTCATTTTCGCATTCTTGCCAATCTTTGCAATGTTTGCTCAGCCCTTGGCAAGTACTTCGGTTTGGTGGCCTTGCATAATAATTGGTCTCGCTGGTGCGGGTCATCAGGCTTGGTCGGCCAACCTCTATTCTACCATTGGCGATATGTTCCCCAAATCTGCCATTGCAACTATCACTGGTATAGGCACTTTGTTCGGCGGACTTTGTTCGTTTGCAATCAACAAATGCTCTGGAAAACTATTTACGCACGCTGAGGAACTTGGCGACGGATTCACATTCTTTGGCGTAACGGGCAAACCCGCCGCATATATGATGGTGTTCTGCTATTGTGCTGTGGCTTACCTAATTGCGTGGGTTATTATGAAGACCTTAGTGCCAAAATACAAACCGATTGTTAAATAAATTCTATGAAAACATTTATAACAGATAATTTTTTATTAAAAAATAAGACTGCGCAGACTCTATATCATCAGTTTGCCAAAAATCAGCCGATTATCGACTATCACTGCCATCTTTCGCCCAAGATGATTGCCGAAAACCACAAATTCGACAATATTGCTCAGGCGTGGCTCTATGGCGACCATTACAAGTGGCGTGCTATGCGTGCCAATGGTATCAATGAAAAATTTGTTACCGGCAGCGGCACCGATTACGAAAAATTTAAGGCTTGGTCGCAAACTGTGCCCTATGCTCTCCGCAATCCGCTATATCATTGGACTCACCTCGAACTCAAAGATTATTTCGGCATCGATATTCTTTTGAATCCCGATTCTGCCGACGAAATTTGGGCAAAAACCTCCGAAATGCTTTCGCAAGATGATTTCCGCGTATGGGGATTGCTCAAAAAAATGAATGTAGACACACTCTGCACCACCGACGACCCTGTGGATTCACTTGAATATCATATCCAAATCAAAAACAGCGACTGCCCAATCAAAGTGCTGCCCGCTTGGCGACCCGACAAGGCTTCGGAAGTATCTGACCCTAAGGCTTACAATGCTTATATCACCAAGTTGGCTGAGGTTTCGGGAGTAGAAATCAATTCGTTTAACGCGCTGTTTGATGCCTTAGACCGCCGTATCGACCATTTTCACGATTGCGGTTGCCGTTTGGCAGATTTTGGTTTGGATTTTCTCTATTCCGAATCGTATTCTGATGCCGAAATCGAAAACATTTTCCAAAAAGTGCGCACAGGTTACAGCCTTACCGCCGAGGAAATTCTCAAATTTAAGAGCGCAGCACTCTATCGTTTTGCCGTTCAGGTGCATAAAAAAGGTTGGACGCAGCAATTCCACGCCGGACCTATCCGCAACAACAATACCCGTTTGCTTACATCGCTGGGTCCCGACACCGGTTTCGACAGCATCGGCGATTTTTCGCAAGCACAGAGTATGGCAAGATTTTTAGACAAAATGGATTCTACCGACCAACTTGCCAAAACCATACTTTACAATATTAATCCTGCCGACAACGAAGTGTTTGCCACAATGATAGGCAATTTTCAAGACGGCAGCGTGCCCGGCAAAATGCAGTGGGGTTCGGCTTGGTGGTTTTTGGATCAGAAAGACGGTATCGAAAAACAACTCAACTGTCTGAGTTGCCACGGTTTGCTGAGCCGTTTTGTCGGAATGTTGACCGACAGCCGCAGTTTCCTCTCATATCCTCGTCACGAATATTTCCGCCGCATACTCTGCAACATCCTTGGCACCGACGTAGAAAACGGCGAACTCCCCAACGATATCAACCTCCTTGGCAATATGGTAAGCGACATCTGCTACCGAAATGCAAAGGAATATTTTAGATTTTAATTGTTTACACAATAGATAATTAAAGGGAGAGAATGAGGGTTCTCTCCCTTTTTTAGAAAGAAGAATGTATTATGAACCGATTTATTTTATTTTTTTGTATTTTTCAAACACAATCCCTATCTTTGCACTAAACAAAAAAACTCATTCATATTATGGGACGCTTTGTAAACCCTTTCACCGATGTTGGCTTCAAGATTGTCTTCGGACAGGAGATAAGCAAACCCTTGTTGCTGCACTTTCTAAACACGCTTTTGGAAGGTGTGAAAGAAATACATTTACGAAATTATTAAAAGGAAAAACATAATTCATACCTAAAATGAAAGCATCATCAATTATTTTAATATCGTCGGCGATGTTGTTGGCATCGTGCAGCAACGAGCCCGACGCACCGCACAAGGATCCTAAATATGCGTTGCCTGCCTTGATTTCCGACGGAATGGTTTTGCAGCGCGATACCGACCTCAATATCTGGGGATTTGCCACCGAAGGTTCGGAGGTAACAGTTTCGCTCAATGGCTCTTCGGCTTCGGGCGTTACCGACAGCACTGGCAAATGGCGCGTTACATTGCCCAAACAAGATGCTGGCGGTCCTTACGATTTGGCTATCAAATACAACCGTCCGCACAAGGTGGATTCGCTCTGGTATAATTATGCCGACACCGTGCGCGATGTGATGATAGGCGAGGTGTGGCTGTGCAGCGGTCAGAGCAATATGGAATTGCCCATCCGACGCGTCTACTGGAAATATCCGGGCGTTATCGAAAACTCAGCCAACGACCGTATCCGCTATTTTGAGGTGTCGAAAGTGCCTTATTTCAAAAATCCGTTAGACACCCTTATCGGCAGTCCTCAGTGGAAAAAGGCTTGTCCCGAAAATATCCGCGAGTTTTCGTCTATCGCATATTTCTACGCCAAAGACTTGGTTGAAAAACTCGATGTGCCTGTGGGAATGATAGTTTCTGCCGTGGGAGGTTCGCCCGCCGAGGCTTGGATTAGCGAAGAGAGGCTCAAAGAGTTTAAGCCTTATTACGACGAGTTGCAGCGTTGCAAAGACGACAACTACGTGAACAACATCAAGAAAGCCGACCGCGAGGCTGAGCAAAAATGGTACGAGAACTATCAGAACATCGACCTCGGCGTGCAGGAAGATTGGAAAAATCCCGACACCGACCTCAAAAAATGGAAGACTGTGAACGTCCCCTGCCGCATTGCCGACACCAAATTAAAGTTTAAGAGCGGTGTGGTATGGTTTGAACGCAAGATAAAAGTTACCGCCGAGCAAGCCGCCAAAAAAGCGATGCTGATTATGGGCGTGATTGTGGATTCCGACATTATCTATATCAATGGCACTCAGGTGGGCACCACTGGTTATCAATATCCTCCGCGCCGCTATGATATTCCCGACGGTGTGCTCAAAGAGGGCGAAAACACCATTGCCGTGCGTATGATTAGCAACGGCTCAAACGGCGGATTCGTTGCCGACAAGGATTATATCATCGATTTCAGCGGCGACACTCTCGATATTTCGGGCAAATGGAGTTTCAAACTTGGCGCAGAGGGCGTTCCTCCCAAGGAGACAACTTTCTTCCAATACAAGCCCGCCGGACTTTACAACGCTATGATTGCCCCGCTTTTGGGATATAATTTCAAAGGTATGATTTGGTATCAGGGCGAAAGCAACGTGGAGCGTTACGAGGAGTATTATTTCTTGATGCAGACCCTTATCAGCGACTGGCGCGGACGTTTCGGATTCGATTTCCCCGTGATGATTGTGCAGTTGCCTCTCTTTTTGGAGCAGGAAAAAGACCCCTCGAACGGCGGCTGGGCTAATATGCGCGAAATTCAGAAACGCATTGCCGACGACACTCCCAACACATACTGCGTCTGCACTATCGACCTTGGCGAATGGAACGACATTCACCCGCTTGCAAAACAGCCTGTGGCAGAGCGTATTTCGTTGATGGCTCAGAAAAATGTCTACGGCAAAAACGTTGTGGCGCAAGGTCCTGTGGCAAACCACGTTTCGGTATTTGGCAACACGGTTTCTATAACGTTCGACAACATTGGCGGCGGACTTGTTTCTCGCGACAACAAGCCCCTCCGCGGATTTGCCCTCTGTGGCGAGGACGGCAAGTATTTTTGGGCTGATGCCGTTATCTCGGGCAACGAGGTGAAGGTTTCGTCCAAAAAAGTAAAGAACCCGATAGCAGTGCGTTACGCTTGGGCCGACAACCCCGGCAGCCTCAATTTCTACAACAAAGACGGCCTGCCTGCTATGCCATTTTCGATGATTGAGTAATAGTTTTGTAGATGCTGCCCACAAAGGAGGATATTAAAACTGAGTTTAAGCAGTCGTTTTCCGACGATGTAATTGTTGCCCTTGTAGCGTTTGCCAATGCCAAGGGCGGCAATGTTTATGTAGGAATGGGCGACGACGGGTCGGTATGCGGTGTCAGGTTGGGCAAAGAGACTGTTCAGAAATGGCTCAACGATGTTAAGCAGAAGACCGAGCCGTCGATAATCCCCGATGTGGAAGTTGTTGACCACGAGGGTAAAAAAATTGTGGTTTTGTCGGTTCAGGAGTATCCCGTGAAGCCGGTCTCCATAAAAGGCCGCTATTATGTCCGTCAGACCAACAGCAACCATTTGATGACGGTGTTAGAAATTTCAAATGCGATATTGCGCACCAAAAATTCAAGTTGGGACTTTTATATCGACAATGAGCACACAATCAGCGACCTTGATTTTGCCAAAGTTCAGTTTTGTATCGATAAAATGCGTCGGCGCGGCATTACCATCGATGAGTCGCCGTCAGATTTTTTGCGCAAAAAGGATTTCCTTAGTGGCAACAACATCACCTTTGGCGGCTATCTGTTGTTTAAGGCGCACGAGGATATTATGACAACCGTGGAACTTGGATTTTTTCAGGATTCCGACGGCATAATTATCAAGGATTCTTCGCGTTTAAAAAACTGCCTTGTGTCGCAGGTGGACGATGTGATGGATTATGTAAAAAAGCATATCAATATGGCAATCGAGATAGTCCCTTACCAAACTGAGAACATTCAACGCTGGGATTATCCTTTGGACGCAATTCGCGAGATTGTATTGAATATGATTGTCCATCGCGATTACCGTTCCACAGCCGATTCTATTGTCAAGATATTTCCTGACCGTATTGAGTTTTTCAACCCCGGAGTCCTTCCCGAAGAGATTTCGGTAAATGATTTAATGACAAATAATTACCGCTCATTGCCAAGAAATAAGCAGATTGCCGACATTTTCAAAGAGATGGGCGAAATAGAAAAATATGGCTCAGGTATCCGCCGCGTTATGAAAATGTTTGCCGACTATGGACTGCCTGCCCCTGAATGGAAGCAGATGTCTGGCGGAGTTGTTGTTACGGCTTGGAAAGTTAAACCGAGAGACCAAGTTAGTGACCAAGTAAGTGGTCAGACCGAACAAGTAACCGAACAAGTAACCGAACAAGTAACCGAACAAGTAAAAAGGTTGCTTAGTGTAATTGACGGTAAAATGACGAGGGGTGAAATTATGTTGTGTCTTGATTTAATTCATAGACCTACATTTTTATATGATTACTTAAATCCTGCGTTGCATTCGGGTTTGATAGCAATGACGCAGCCTGATTCGCCCAAGAGTCCTACACAGAAATATTATCTTACCGAAAAAGGAAAACAGTATATTAATAAAACATTAGATAAGAATTAGTTATAATGAAAAAGACAGTAACATTTGGAGAGATAATGCTCCGCTTGGCTGCGCCCGGATACGAGAGGTTTTTGCAGTCGAGCAGTTTCAACGCCACATTCGGCGGCGGCGAGGCCAACGTGGCAGTAAGCCTTGCCAACTACGGTATTCCCGTTAGTTTTGTAACCCGTCTGCCCCAAAACGACATTGCAGCAGCGTGCCTGCGCGAACTTCGCGGTTTTGGAGTTGACACCAACGACGTAATTTTCGGTGGCGACCGTATCGGTATCTATTTCCTTGAAACTGGTGCAGTTAGCCGTGCGTCTAAGGTGATTTACGACCGTGCTCATTCGGCTGTTTCGGAAATCAAAACCGGAATGATAGATTGGAAAAAAGTTTTCAACGGCGCAGGTTGGTTTCACTGGACAGGCATTACTCCGGCTATTTCGCAAGGTGCAGCTGATGTTTGCTTGGAGGCTCTCAAAGTAGCAAAAGAACTCGGCATAACAGTTTCTTGCGACCTCAACTATCGCAAAAACCTTTGGAAATATGGCAAACGCGCCGACGAGGTGATGCCCGAACTCGTTAAATATTGCGACGTTATCCTTGGCAACGAGGAAGATGCCGAAAAAGCCCTCCTCATTAAGCCCGAAGGTGTTAATATCGAAGGCGGAAAGGTTGTTGCCGAGGCATATCTTTCGGTGTCGCAGCAGATTATGAAACGTTTCCCCAACGCCAAGAAAGTTATCACCACACTCCGCAGCAGCATCAATGCCAACCACAACAATTGGGCAGGCGTGCTCTACGATGGCAAAACTCTCTTTAAATCACCCGAATACCAAATCACTCACATTGTAGACCGTGTAGGCGGTGGCGATTCGTTTATGGGCGGCTTAATCTATGGCCTTCAAACCTTTACCGGCGACGACCAAAAAGCCCTCAACTTTGCCGTTGCTGCATCGTGCCTCAAACATACCATCTATGGCGACTACAACCGCGTATCCGTTGCCGAAGTTGAAAAACTTATGTCGGGCGACGCATCAGGAAGGGTTAGTAGATAAGTATTTAGCTTTTATATAAAAAAAGGGAGTTTGAATAACTCCCTTTTTTTATGTATTAATGTTTGGAATTTACTAATTCTTATTTGCTTTTTTCAACAGTTTGTGGAGAAAGTCACCAAAAGTGTGTCCAGCATCATTGAAGTCTTCTTCTTCAATACCTTCGATAGTAACCAGTTCAGAACCGCTTGGGTCAGCAATAATGGCTTTGAAACGCGGTTTTTCCAAATCGTCTTTCATGCTAGTTAATGCGATGGTGATGATAGCATCGGGGTTTTCAATGTCTTTAGCTACTTGTGCAAGGCTTTTTGTGTCGTCTTCAACAGAGCCAATAAAAAAGCGTTCCTCTTTCTCTTTGTCTTTGGCAAAGTTTGATTTGCTGGCGAGCAAGTCGTCAACAGTCTTATCGGTTTTGCCGATTTTTGTTCCAGAATAATCAAACACTATTTGAAATTTGCTTTTGCCTACAAGATTTTCAAGTGCACCAGATGCAATTTTTTGTGCTTGTGATATAGTGCTGAATGACAGCAATAAACCGATAATAAGTAATAATTGTTTTTTCATTTGTTTTAATTTTAATTAATTAGATTATGTTTATTACAATGTGAAAAATGGTTGACAGTGTCGTACAAAACCTATTATCCACATTGCAAATGTAGTTATAAAAAAATAATTGCTATTGTGTGATTTCTTAAAAAAGGTTAAAAAATCTATTTTTTATTTTTCTTTTAGGTCGATAAGTTCGCGTTTGCCTTCGCGAAACTCTTTGGGAGTGAGGCCGTAACGTTTGCGAAACGAGGTGGTAAAATGGCTTTGCGACGAAAATCCCAAATCTTGGGCAATGTCGTTGATTGCGCTGTCGCCGTCGGCAAGCAGACGTGCCGCCTTGTTCATACGCAGGTCGTTGAGATAGTCGAAAACCGTTATCGAAAACATCTGTTTAAATACCTTTTTGAGCGTACATTCGTTGGTGCCCACAGATGCGGCAAGTTCGCGTAGGGTAGGAGGGTTTTGAAAATTTTCGGTGAGCACATCTCTGGCTTTAAAAATCTTGCGGCATACGGAGTAACTATCGGGCAGAGGTTTGTGGTGACGTCGGTAGTAGGAATTAACTATGCACTCAACAATCAATCCCTCAACGTAATGCGGATTAATAGAGTGCGAAAAAACTGAGTTTTGCAGTTCGCGGGCGGCTTCGAGAATTTTGCCCTCCGAATCGTCTACCTCGCTAACATACGGCTTGGCTTCTGCAAAGTACTTAGCCCATCCTGAAAAAATTACCGGATACATTTCGTTGTACTTTTGGTAATCACATTCCGACATCATAACGCTAATTTTCTCAAACCTGCACTCCTCGGCAAGGTGCATTATGTGGATGCTTTCGGGCGACATTATGCCCATATTCACCGACCCTACGCCGTGCTCTACTTGCTGTCCGTTGATAACCTCGCAAGTTTTGCCGCTTGTTATCACCGAAAACACCAGAGCCTTTTGGTCGGTGCGGCTGTTTTCTATCGTGCAAGCCTTTCGGGCATAGTAACTATTGTACATCACCAAAGTTTGGTTGTGGATAGCCACCCTTGTGGATAATGCACAGCCGTCGCGGATAGTCATTTCGTTAGAAAATATAGTGTCGGGATTGCCCTTGATATCTCCCGCCGACGGCATTACCATAGAAACGGGGTTAGCGTCCCCGCATTTTACAATAGATTTAAACATATTTGCCCTTTTTCTTTCCTACAAATGTAATGATTTTTGCCCAATTACGGCACAAAATTATCAAAAAAATCCATCCTCCTCAGTACATTTTTTGATTATATTTGCAACTATACTATCGATAAAACTTTATGCACTATGGATATAAAATCAATAATTCTCAAAGCGGTAGACAATCCGCAAACCCGTATCAACCGCGAGGCGTTTCTTCGCAACGTGCTCTTCAACTACAAAAAAAATGCGAGCGAGGCTCAGCAGGCTTTGTTTCTCTCAAATCCCGTTAAGGCACTCGGTATAAACGAGATAAACTTTATTGCCGACAAGATTATCACCAACGATCTTTGGCAAACATCGGCACTCTCGTTTGCTGCGGGATTGCCCGGTGGTCCGTGGGGACTTGTGGCTGCCGCTCCCGACATTGCTCAAAATCTCGGCTACTACATTGCCCTGTCGCAAAAGTTGGCTTATCTATACGGCGTTAATTTTCACGGACTTGCCGACACCAACGACGAATACCGTCAGAGCAGTGTCCTTCTGTGTCTTGGCTTTATGCTTGGCGTTTCCGACACCGACAAGGTGGTGCAAACCATTATCGACAATGCTTGGAAAAAATCGGGACGCGAATTTATCGAGTACCTTATGAAAACCGTTATCATTCAAGTAGCCAAAAAGATAGTTACTTCGCTTGGCGAAAATCTCACCAAACGTTCGGCGGCCAATCTCCTTGGCAAGGCGGTTCCCCTTCTTGGTGGCTTAATCTCCGGCGGTCTCACCTACTCCGGCTTCAAAAAATCCGCCCTTGCAATGCAGCAAAAACTCATTAAGTACAATGAGGAAGGGGCGATTGAGAATTTTTAGCATTTATTTTAAAATCAGTATATTAACTAATAATCATTTTAACGAAATCGGTCGCTAAGTATCAAAAATTGAGGCTTAGCGACCGATTTCGTTGTTTTATAATTCCCCAAAGTTGCCCAAAAAAACAAACTTTGGGGAATTATAACACTATAATTCCCCAAAGTTGGCTAAAAATGGCAAGTTTGGGGAATTATAAAATTTCTCAAAAAAACTTTTCTCCACGCTTGACATTATAAAAATCTATTCGTACCTTTACCAAAACTTAAAAACATAAACAATGGGAAAAAGCATCGGGCAACCGTTGCAAAATAGATAAATAACATATTGATAATAATTTAGCGTTTGCTATTTATTCGGAAAACACCTTAAATCCTGAGAAAATTTATGGTAAAATGTTCTTACACGAATAAGTCTGTAAATGCTCGCGCATTAGCGTGGGCTTGACTTATCTGTAAGAACGGGCAATTCTCAGGAGCCTAAGGTGTGGATAAAGTCGTTAGTCCACGCCTTTTTTATGCTCCGCCTATTGCCCGTACTCCTGAAACCAGATAACAAAGGCTTCAAAATGCGCATAGTATGAGAAAAATATATTTTAACCTAATTATTAAGCATTTATCTCCATAACGATTATTTGTTATGGACAAATAATCATATCAATTCTAATAGAAAAAAACTCAATATCCTAACATTAAAATTTAAAGAAATGAAATTAGATGTAGCAATACAAAAAGTAATCAACGATTTCGGAATTGAAATCTTGAAAGAGTCAAGGTTCGTAAACCTATTAGACGACTATCAGGCATTTGAAGATATGCCTTACGCCAAAAATATCTTAAAACAGATATATGCCGAAAACTACGGCGCACATATATTAAATGCAGTTCAAACATGCGATATTAATAAGGCTAACGAGTTAATTGCACATATATCATCGAATTTGGGATTCGATGAAGGTAAACTAACAGAGATTTTTTCGGCTTTCTTTACTGATAACACAGAAGACAATGGCGTATCAGAAGACGAGGCAGAGAATGAGGAATTTGCAAAACTACGAGATAAATTGTTAAAAATAATATCCATAACTCCACCTCAGATTGATAACATAAAAGCATCAGCGAAGAGTTATCAGAGAGATAATGCTTTTCAACAACTTATTAAAATGCATAAAGACTTTTGCAACGATTATAATGCCAACCTTGTGTCCCATAAATATACAGATTGGCAAAAAGATGCATTAAGTAAATTGAAAGCACAAATAGATACCATATTTAATGAATGTTATTCGTATATTGCAAAAATCAACGAAGATGCTACCAGAGAGCGAACAGAAATGAATTTAAAATGGTTAAATCAAGAAATACAAGAATCGCAAATATTGTTGAACCATGCGAAAGTAAATAAATATGTAAAACTATCAAATAGTTATTTTAATCTATTCCAACAAATTGAACGTAATTCACGGCATTTAAACGAAATTAAAAACAATAAAGCATACGATAACAATTTAGTGAATCAATTATCAGACTTACAAGAACGTCTATTAAAGCAACAATCAGACGTTTTGGCGTTTAGTGAAGATATACCTATTATTATCAAGGTTGTGTTTACTGTAATTACATTGGGTTATAATTATTTAGCATTTCGTAATGGTTGGGGATGGCTGTTTTTAACCGTTCCATTGACATGGTATTATTGTACAGGGTTATTTGGTGGTGGAGCAAAAATATTTCAGTACGGATTTTTCGCAATTTTTACAGCAATAATGATAACAATCATCGCACCATTGCCATGGTGGACTATCATAATAACTCTTGCACTAATGGGCGGTTATTTGTACAAGTTTAGAGAATGGAAAAATAATAGCGATGATAAAAGTATATATGAAACAGAAAAAAGAGAAAACGGAACTAACTATCAAAGTCCGTTAGGCTTTTAAAATAGTGATGGTTATTAAAATATATTACAATGTCAAGAATATTTGAAATAATTCCAAAGCGTATTAAACGCACCAATGGTACTATACTCTCTCCTGAAATGAGAGTTACCGTTACCACAAAAGTCAACACTGCCTCGCCATTTTACAATGGTGCTGCGGAAATCAAAGATGCCTATATGCGTATTTATGGTTTTGACTACACGAAAGCCTGTTGTAATCAAGGCGACTTTACTTACAGAGCGTTGGATTAATTATCCAATAGTTGTTATCAAAAACTCCGCTGTGCAACCTTGTGTAGTGGAGTTTTTTTAATGATATAGCATACACATAGCAATTGTATTACATTCATATTCACAAAAGGGATGAATAAATACTATCAATAATTATCCTACAACGGGGCTTCTGAAAATCTTTTGTCCATAAACTTTGACATTTCCAACAAACGTTTCTCAATTTTTTTCCAATTGAGTTTCTTGATGTTGCAGAGTTTTATTGGCTCGTTATAATTGATTTCGTCGAAAAAGGTAACGGCTTTGAGCACCATTACGGGGTTGGCGTCGTATTTTTCTTGAAAAAAATTCAACATTTGCCTAAGCGAATAATGTTCCGACAAATACGCCAAATCAATGAAATCTTTGATTCGAGTGCCGTTCCCCGCTATTGAATTAAGTTTCATTGCGCAAATGTCTTTTATTCCTGCGAGCCGTATCCCATTGTCTGTAAATGTATCTAACCATTTGTATCTATGCATTATACAGTCAATTTTAACATCGTCAATTTCTCCTTTGAGCGTATTGAGGGACATAAAATCGGTGCGGAATCCGTATTCGCTCTCCAAATACTCCCGCATTTGTTCATTGTCAAAAGCATTGGTAGAAAACAAATCTAAATCTACGCTGATTCTATGCCCAATCTGCAACGCAAGTGCCGTGCCGCCAACAAGATAAAAATCTTTCAACGCACTGTCCGCCATAAGCCTTTTTAGGAGTTCCAAAGTTGAGGCTTTGATTGTTTGTTCTTGTAACATTTTAAATCCTCCTTTTTGAGATTAAACACGCGGCAGGCAAAATTCATATCTTTGTCGTTCATATACGGTATGTCTTTAATCGTTTGACGTACAGCCCTATAACCGTATAAATTGAACATTGCATAATAGTCTTCCTTCCATCCGCGTTCCAATACTCTCTGCACCACAATATTGCGCATAGCATCGTAGTCGAAACCATCGGTTTCGTATTCCCACAATAGCGACGGATTTATCTTGCAATCGCTATGCTCTTTATAATCAGAGAAATATAGCATTGTCTTGGTTTTTAAGTTAATATTACATTGCTGTCAACAAAGTTAATCATTTTTTTTGATTTTGCCTAAAACTGCACTTTTCAAAAAATCTTCTATTCCCTCTCCTTTGCGTATTCGATTATCTCCCAATGGTCGAAGGCCAAATCCTCTTTCTTTAAGGCGCTGAGGTCTACAAAGTTGGCGTAGATGGCGTCGCTGTTGGCGAGGGGTTTTACGGTGGTTTCGTCAACGGTTACTTTGTATGCCACGCTGATAACCCAGCCACGGGGGTCGCGACCTTTGGTGGAGGTTACTTTGATGAGGTTGCGCGGGGTGATGTCAATCGATACCGAGGTCTCCTCCAAGAGTTCGCGACTGGCGGCATATTCAAGCGAGAGGTCGTCGGGCTTGTAAAAGCCGCCGGGAAGCGCAAGTTTGTTAACGTATGGATGCTCGGCGCGGTTGATGAGGAGAATTTTTGTTTGGTCTTGGTTAAATACCAATAGGTCAACGGCTACCGAAGGAGCGTCGAACTTTTTGCGGTCGTATTTTTCGAGATAGATGGTTTCGCCTTTGGCATCGTTGAGCCAACGGTCCGACATTGCAAACATCTCCTTGATGCTTCGTTCGCTGTAAAATAGCGGAATAATGCCGTAGAGGTGGGCGGCTCCGTAGTCGGTGAGCATAAAAGTGTCGTCGTCGATAAAATCCATCAAGTAATTGTCTTTCAAGAATTTAATCTGCGCCTTGTAAACCTCGCGGAAATCCTCGTTGAAGCGTTTTTTGTATGCCTTCATCGAAATAAAACCGAAGTAAAACATCACCGAAATAGCCTTTGCACGCACTTCGGCAAGCGGCATATCGGCTATGTCGTTGATTGGCAATGCTCCGCGGTCGATGTAGGCGAAATATTTGTCTAACTTGTGATTGTCGCAGCCGAGGTTGTAAGCCAGATAATTGCCCACAAACGACTGAGCGCCAAGTCCAAAGCCGATGTACGAAGTGGCGTCGATAACCCTTTTGGTAAGGTACGACGATGTGCCCATATCGCCTGGAATCTTGCTGAAAGTGTTTTTGCCGTTGTTGGCAATGTAGCCCGCCTCTTTGAGCAAGCGGTATGCTATATCGTATTGACGGTTAACCTTATAGAGCGTTACGCCTTGCGATTCGGCTTCGAGTTTTGTGCCTTTGTAGCGGTTGCGGTAAAGGGTGATAAATTCTGGACCCTGCGCAATGGTATATTTAATGGTGTTGGCAAAATCCTCGTCAGATTGGTTGAGAAAACCGTACATAAGGTCGATATTCAGGCGGTCGAACCCTGCTTTGCGTATGTTTTCAACGGCTTTTTCGTAGATAGATTTTGAACCCTCGCGACCGAGCGATTCCAATAGGGCAGGGGATACGGTTTGAAATCCCATTGATATGCGGTTGTAGCCCATCTCTCTGATAGCCTTTATTTTATCAAGGTCTTTGGCGGCAATAACGGGAGTGGTTTCAACGCTCAGATACATTCCGGGCATAAGATTGAACCGCTTGATAGAGTCGGTGATTTGTTGAAGGTTTTCGATCGAAAGATACGACGGAGTGCCGCCACCGAGGTCGTAACCCACTATGGGCTTGTCTTTTATAATTTGTCGGTAAAGTTCAATCTCTTTTAAAAGGTGAGCCACATATTTGTCGGTATCGCCCTCCTCGGGATGGTTGAGCACCACGTATTCGCAAAACTTGCATCGCGCCTGACAGAAAGGCACATGCACATAAAGGCAAATTTCGTCGAGCGATTCGATGTTTTGTTTTACACAGTTGTAAATATCCTGTTCATTGTGCAATTCGTACTGAGCCAATGAGTTAGCCCGCAATGGGTAAGCGGTGTTGCAATAATGATGAAACTTGATTCCGCGTTCAAAAATGTCTCTGCAATTCATATTATATAAAGTGTTAATGGTTGTTTTTGCAAAAATAATGATTTTTCCGAATTATGTAAAAACTTTTTAAACTATTCCGCATTTTGCAATTGGGTTGCATATAGGGCGATATATCTTTGCGGCGTAAAAATTAAATAATAGATATTGAGATGAAGATGAAGCAAATCTTACTATTACTCGTTTTGCTGATGCCGCTGATGGCAGCGGCACAGTCAGCAAAAATCCAAGGAGTGATTACCGACGAACAGGGCAACAGGCTTCCGTTTGTTTCGGTTGCTGAAAAAGGTACTACTAACGGAACGATTTCTGATTCCGAGGGCAATTTTATCTTGAAGGTAAAGCAAGTGCCCGCCACTCTGCAATTCAACTGCGTAGGTTTCGCAGCGTTTGAACAAACTTTCAACTCATCTGCCGACAAGGTTTCTGTTAAAATGGAAGAAGAAACCACCGAACTTGCCGAAGTGCAGGTAACGGCTAAGCACGGTCGCAGCCGCACCGACAATGTGATTATCGGCGTAGAAAATATCCAAATGTCCGAGATGGCAAAAGTGCCTGCTCTTATGGGCGAGCGCGACGTTATTAAATCTATCCAACTGCTCCCCGGCGTTAAGAGCGAGGGCGACGGTTCGTGCGGTTTTCAAGTGCGCGGAGGCAATGCCACTCAAAACCTTATACTCTTAGACAATGCCGCTATCTACAACGCAGGACACTTGATGGGCGTTTTCTCCACATTCAACGACGAGGCGCTCACCAACGCATCATTATATAAAGGTGCAATTCCGGCTCAGTTTGGCGGCGCGTCGGCTTCGATTTTCGACATCAGCACCCGCAGCGGCGATATGGAAAACTACGGCTTGAATGCCTCCATTGGTCTTTTGTCGTCGAAATTTTCGTTCGACGGTCCTATTGTTAAAGATAAGGCTTCGTTTTTCCTTGCCGCACGTCGCACTTATTTTGAGATTTTTCTTAAACCCACAAAAAAATGGAAAGACTATACCATTAATTTCTACGACGTTAACGCCAAAGTTACCGCAAAACCTTACAAAAACGGAGTTATCAACGTAATGTTTTTCCGTGGACGCGACAATATGGTAATGAAAGACGACGTGGCTGCTATGCATTGGGGCAACACCGCCGCTGCATTCGACTTTAAGCATAATTTTTCGCAGCACGTAAGCGCTAAAACATCGCTCATTTACAGCGACTACGGATACAAAGAGTATATCGACGTGCTTGGTATGAACAATGCGGCTAACTCTTACAACCGTCACCACGCCATCCGCGAAAACATCCTTATCAACCCCACCGAAAAACAGAAAATTAATGTGGGTTTCCAGTTTGACCATATCAACCTAAAATCGCTTGAATGGAGTTACCAAAATGTTACCGAGCGCGAACTCCGCGATGCCAACGAATATTCTGCTTGGATTTCGGGCGATTGGCGGACTGATTTCGGTCTTGAATTTTCGGTTGGCGTAAGGGGCGTTATTTTCGATGCTTTGGGCGGTGCTCCGTTCTACAATATCGACGATCTTGGCGAAATCATCGACACTCTTCACTTCAAAAAAGGTGAGGTGGTAAAACAGAACCTCTCTATTGAGCCGCGTTTTAGCATCAAACAGCAACTCACCGACCATCAGAGCATTAAGGCTGGTTACTGCCGCACCACTCAGAATCTGCAATTTGTGCTCGACAACGGACTTTCGTCGCCTATAAGTCGAGCAATGATGGTTAGCAATATTATTAAACCGCAGATTGCCGACCAGATAAGCGCAGGCTATATGGCTGAAACTAAGGACAAAATGTACGAATTTTCGCTCGAAGGCTACTACAAGCAAATCGACAACGTTTACGACTACAAAGATGGCAAAGACCTTGCCTCGGCTGTGGAGATGGAGCGCATTGTGCTGCGTGGCGAAGGAAGGGCTTACGGTGCAGAGTTTTACGTTAAGAAAAACCTCGGCGACTTTACTGGATGGTTTTCGTACACGCTCTCTTGGGTAGAAAACAAAATCGACGGTATCAACAACAACGATTGGTACACAGCATCCAACGACCGCCGTCACGATATTTCAATTGTTGGAATGTATCGCTTGAATCACAAATGGGACCTTTCTGCCACTTGGGTCTTCACCTCGGGACAGGCTCTCACCGCTCCAAGCGCAAAATACGAGGCTGTTAACTGGACTCTCAACTACTACAACGAGCGCAACGGTTACCGCGCACCGGCCTACCACCGCTTAGACGTGGGTATCAACAACACCAAAGAGCGTCCCAACTACACAAGAATTTGGAGTTTCGGCGTGTACAACCTCTACAATCATTACAACCCGTATATGATTAAGTTTAAAAACGACGACACCAAACCGTCGGGCACCAAGGCTGTTCAAACATCGCTCTTCGGCATTATTCCGTCGGTAACGTACACGATTAAGTTTTAAGTAATTGACAATTCATAATTCACAATTCACAATTGATAATTTGAAATTACGATGAAAAAATTAATATATACATTGGCAGCAGCCATCACAGTTTTTGCCTCGTGCGAAAAGGAAATTGACCTCGACTATCACGAGATAGACCCGCTGCCAGTTATCGAGGGCATTCTTACAAGCGACAAAACCGAGGTGAAATTTACCCGCACCCGCAATATGACCGACTCGGTGAAGACTCCCGGTATGAAATGCGAATCTGTGCGCATAATTGCCGACGACGGTACTGCCACCGAACTTGAATTTAATAGCGATGGTTTTTATCGCCCCGCCAGCAATATCCAAGTTTTGCCCGGTCACAAATACACTCTTGAAGTAAAGAACGATGGACTTACCTACACCGCAGTTTCCACTGTTAACGAACCCGTTGTTACCACCGAGCCTGAGTTTATTTGGGCAGAGTTGATGGATTGGATGCAGTGCTGGCAGTTTAAGATAATCGACAATCCCGACACCGTAGAAAAATATGTGCGTGTGGATATTTGGCGAAACGGCAAAATCTACGCTTGGGGCACTATCAGCGGCAAGGGCGAGTTCCCCTGCACTATGAGCCTCTATTACGACTCAGATATGGAGATGGACGAGGAGATGATTGTTAATAGCGGCGACAAAATGCGTCTCGAAATTATGACAATCGACTACGAAACCTACAACTATCTCTACGGCCTGCAAATCGACAATATGAATCCTTCGCCGATTTTTAAATGCTCAAATCCCGATGTTACCTGCCTTGGATATTTTTCGGCTATGAAGAATATTCAAGTGTATGAAACCGAGTATGTTAAAACCGAACATCCCAAGTAATCATTTATAATACATTGCCCTTTTTTACATATATCCGCCTGCGTAGTGAATACGTGAAGGCGGATTTTTTTTGTTTTAAAAAAAACTTCAAAAGCAGTCTGATTTGCAAAAAAACGCTATATTTGTGGGCACTATTTGTAATGTTTAAAATTAAATATATGAAAAGACTTCTATCACTTATTGCAATTTTTTTGTTTGCGGCAAATCTTTCTGCCCAAAACACCGATGTAAAAATCACATTTTATACGCCTGATATTGTGCGTGTTACCAAAACTCCTACCAACTCTGCGGGAGCGCAACCGAGCCTCGTGGTAATTCTTGAACCGCAAAATGTGGCTGTAAAGCAGTCGCAATCGGGCGGAGTAACCACCTATCAATCCGCCAAACTTAAAGTTACTGTGGATAACAACGGCAAAGTGTCGTTCTCTGGTATCAAGGGCGGAAAACTATTAGACGAGGGTTCGTTCTCGTTTTCGCCCATAACCTCCGGCACCGACAAGGGAAGTTTTAAGATTTCGCAATCGTTTAAACTTGCTGCCAACGAAACAGTTTACGGCGTGGGAACAATCCAAAACGGCAAACTTGAACGCAACAACACCGAAACCCTCATTGAACAGAGTAATCTCGAAGATTTTCAGAATGTTATACAGTCGATAAAAGGCTGGGGAATCTATTGGGACAACTATTCGCGGGGAAAATACTCCGAAAAAAATTCCATAATGACCCTTGAAGGCGAGGCTGGCGACGTTATCGACTATTATTTTATGTACGGCGGCAATCCCGACGGTGTAATTGCATTAATGCGTCAACTTTCGGGCAAGGTGCCGATGTTTCCGCTCTGGACTTTTGGATATTGGCAGAGTAAGGAACGCTACAAATCGCAAGACGAAATTATCGGCGTGGTAGAAAAATACCGCACTCTTGGCGTGCCTCTCGACGGCATTATTCAAGATTGGCAATATTGGGGTAACAATTATCTGTGGAATGCAATGGACTTCCTGTCAGAGAGTTTTCCCGATGGCAAAGGAATGATAAAGCGTATCCACGATATGAATGCTCACATTATGATTTCGATTTGGGCAAGTTTCGGACCTATGACAATGCAGTTTAAAGAGTTAGAAAAAGACAACCTCCTCTTTACCTTCGGCACTTGGCCTCAAAGCGGAATTTCGCACATTTGGCCGCCCGTAATGGATTATCCGTCTGGCGTTAGAGTGTACAATCCTTTCCCTCAAAAATCAAAAGATATTTATTGGAAATACCTCAAAAAACTCTTTGACTACGGCATTGACGCTTGGTGGATGGATTCTACCGACCCCGACTGTTTTTATCCCACCGACGAGGATTATGAGTTCCCCACAGGTTTTGGTTCGTTTCGCAAAATGCGTAATGCATTCCCCCTTGCCACTGTTAGCGGAATTTACCAAAACCAACGCAAAGTTTCAGAAAATCAGCGTGTTTTTATAATGACACGTTCGTCGTATGCAGGTCAGCAACGTTACGGCTCAAATATGTGGAGTGGCGACGTGGCTTCATCGTGGGATATGCTCCGCAAACAAATTCCCGCAGGATTGAACTTTACGCTTACAGGAAATCCAAACTTCAATACAGATATAGGCGGATTTTTCTCTGGTTCGTATAATGTGCTTGGCGCGGCTTCGGGAGCAAAAAATCCTCAGTTTCAAGAACTTTACGTGCGATGGATGCAGTACGGACTGTTTAATCCTGTGTTCCGTTCGCACGGTGCCGACACTCCAAGAGAAATATACCAGTTTGGCTCAAAAGGCGAACCAATTTATGATGCTATTGAATCTACTATCAATCTGCGTTATAGACTTTTGCCTTATATTTATTCATTGGCATTTGACGTTACTAAAAACGATGCAAGTTATATGATGCCATTGTTTGCATATTACCCCAACGACCCAAAAACTCTCCGCCTTGCCGATGAGTTTATGTTTGGAAAATCTATCCTTGCAGCCCCCGTAGTGTCGCCGCAATACACTGAGGAAAAGATTATTAAGATAGACGAAATGACTGGCTGGAACAAACAAGAAACCGGCAACGCAAAGTCCTATCCCTCGGTAGATTTTTCTGTAAAGAAAACCGCCGATAAATACCTGCCAAAAGGCGACAACTGGTATTACTATTGGACCGACCAACTCTACGCCGGCGGCCAAACTGTAAAAGTGCCCACCACTATTGCCCAAACACCGTTTTTTGTAAAAGCCGGCAGCATAATACCTTTTGCACAGCCAGCACAAAACACCATTGAGCAGAGCCGCGATTCAATAACTATGAAAATTTACCCCGGCAAAGACTGCGTTTTTGCTCTTTATGAAGACGAAAACGACAATTATAATTACGAACGGGGCGATTTTGCCACCATAACGTTTGTGTGGAACCAAAAGGCTCAGAAACTCACAATTAAAAAACGTGAAGGTAGTTTTAAAGGAATGTTGCAAAAACGCACATTTTTCATAGAAAAAGTTGGCACAAAAGAAAAGACCGCCGTAGAGTACGACGGTCAAGAAATTTCCATTAATTTATAAATTATTATTACATTATTATTCGTTCAATTCGTAAAAAAAGGCAACTTTTAAGGTTGCCTTTTTTATTTTTAAAGGTAATTATTCGTTACCTTAGTTTAATTCGTTGATAAAAACTCTAAAAGAATTTAACAACCTCGTCGAGCGGACGGTGTTGCGGTTGTTTAGGTTCGCCTAAGCGGTAGCCAAGCGAAATAACAGCCGTAACCATCTCCTCGGGGGGAATTGCAAAGAGTTCGCGAAGTTTGTCGCTTTCGCGCATTCCCATAATCAAAGTGTCAAAACCCATAGCACGAGCCTGCAAAATCAAGTAGCAGTTGCTGAGTCCATTGTCGTAAGCGCCCCAATAGTCGCCCAATTCGTTGGCGGGGTTGCCTTGGAAAAATCCCGACTTGCCTTTTTCAAAAGTGCAGACAATCAGCACAGGAGCATTTTTGATGCGGTCTTTGTTGCCGCCCACAAGGTTTTGCACAGCCTCTAATTTCTCCTTGCCGATAGCCACGTAATACTTCGAAGGCTGTTGGTTAGCCCACGACGGAGCCTCCTGAGTGGCTATGAGCAGTTGGCGCACCTCTTCCTCCGAAATTGTTTTCGACGAATCGTAACTGCGAATACTGCGGCGGGTTTTGAGCACCTCTTCAAACGAAACGCCGTTGCCCGAATTTGCAGATTCTTTGCCGCAAGAGTTTCCCTCATTATTGCAGCAAGCCGAAGCCATAAGCGCGATAGCCGCGCAGATAATCATTTTTTTGTACATAATTAGTGAAGTTTAAATGTTATAAATTAATATAAATGTTAGAATTAAATTTTGCCTTGCCATAGGAGTTTGAAAAAATCTTTTACAAAAAGACATTCTATCTCGCCCATACGTCGGTTGAAAATATCGAGCGATACCACTATTCTACGGCTCTGAGGATGTTCTTCGCCAAAGGCTTTAAGACCTTTGATATGTTTTGTAAGAATTTCCTCAGCCGATTTTATCTCAATTGCCACCCGCGCGTCGCCTATTACCGCGTCAATCTCTATGCCTGTGTATGTGCGCCAATACGACAATGATTCCTGACTGTGAGTGTATTTTAAATACGCCATAATTTCTTGAATCACAAGATGTTCAAAAGCGTGACCATATTCGGGAGTGCCGCGTCGCAATTGTGTGCGGTGCAAAAGATGGTTGGCAACGCCCACGTCGAAATAGTAGAATTTGGGCGCTTGTACCACTTTGCGCTGAATCACTTTGGTGTATGCAGGAATTCGATAACCGATGAGAGTGTCTTCCAAAATGTCGAAATACGAATTGACAGTGGTGGCACTCACGGCGCAATCTTGGGCAATATTGTTGCTGTTGATTATCTCTCCATCGCAAATTGCAGCCACTTCCAAAAAACGTTGAAACGCTTTTAAATTTCTTACGAGAGCCTCCTCCTTGATTTCTTCCTTAATGTAAATATCGATATACGCCGACAGCATCCTTGGTGGATTGGCGGCAAGGTAGTGCGGTGGCAACATTCCGTATGTAACCGCCTTGTCGATGTCGAAATCGGGAATTTCCGCGCTCACCAACGGGAAAAAATAGACAGGATATGCTCGTCCGCCGAGGGTGTTGTGCCCTTTGCGTTTGAGTTTGCGAGCCGACGATGCGCATAGTACAAAACGATGGTTTTTCTGTGTGATGAGACGATGCACTTCGTTGAGCAGTTCGGGAACTTCTGGAATCTCGTCAATCACCACCACTGATTCATCAGGAAGGTCGATGAGCATATCGTAGAGCAATCCCGGACGGCGTTTGAGTCGCTCCCTGACATCTGAATCCAGAAGGTCGATAAACGTTGCGTTGGATAATTGCTGCCTAAGCACAGTGCTTTTGCCTGTCTGACGTGCGCCAAGTAAAAATATACTCGACTCTAATTCGTTGTTAATTTGTAATATACGATTTAGCATAGTCGCATTTTTTATAATTTATTGCCACTGCAAATATAATCCTTTTTTCTAAAAAACAACAATTCTACTTGTGATTTTAAAGGAAAATCGCAAGTGCTACTTTGGATTTTGATTGAAAATCGCAAGTACTACTTTGGATTTTAAAGGAAAATCCCAAGTAGAGGATTTTTGTTTCATAAAATAATCAGTAGAAAATATCACATACAACACTTGATTTTTTTTATTACCTTGCCCCCGAATATTTAATTTAAAAGTGATAAAAAAATGGACAATCAAAACAACATTCAAGCAAACAACGACGAAAACATATCACGCCGCGACGCCATCAAACGTATTGGCGCAGTGGCAGCCACAGCCGCAGTAGCATCGGTGGGCACAAGCGCTCTTGCATCGTGCGCCGAGGCGGCAGGCGTTAATATCAACAACCTTAAAGTGCTGTTAATCAACGGCAGTGCACGGCGCAACGGCAACACCTTCACCCTTCTGAGCGAGATAGCCGCACAACTGAAAAAGCACTCTATCGAAAGCGAGATTGTGGGCGTGGGCAACCGTCCTGTACGTGGCTGTGTGGCTTGCGGACAGTGTCACGCCAAGGGTCTCGGCAAATGTGTTTTCGACGACGACGTTTGCAACGAGATTATTGCCAAAATGAGCGAGTGCGACGCCGTGGTAGTGGGTTCGCCGGTATATTACGGACAGCCCGCCGGACAGGTTCTCTCAGTGGTTCAGCGTATGTGTTACGCCGGAGGAGCCAATATGCAGGGCAAACCAGCCGCAGCCGTAGCCGTATGCCGTAGGGGAGGAGCCACCGCAGCGTTCCAAGCCTTGCAGATGCCGTTTCAAATGCTTAATATGCCGATAGTTACATCGCAATATTGGAACATTGGTTATGGCGCCGCCGAAGGTGAAGTGTCGCAAGATACCGAAGGTCTCCAAACAATGCGCACCCTCGCCGACAATATGGCATATATGCTCAAACAATTTGCCACCGGCACCGCCAAATTCCCCGAAAGGGAAAAGTGGCAGATGATGAATTTTGTGAGGTAGGGGTAGACCTTAAATTTTTACATCATAATACACTAACCTCCGAACTTAACGAATAAAAATAGGCGTTAGGTTCGGAGTTTTTTTTGTGGGATTGTAAATTGCATAATGATAGGAAATTAAGAAAAGGATTGTATCAAACCGAAGGTAAAAATATACTATTTTTGAAAATATCAACAAACATCAAGTTTAAAGCATTAGTACCGATATTTATCGTAGTAATGTCCGTAGGCTGAAAGCGAGAAAAACAACCACACCTTAAATATATATAAACCCTCACCACTTCAAAAAAATAATAAAACACTTGACTTTTAAAAAAGGGTCAATATTTAAATCTCATCAATTTTTTACCAAATCCATCTTTTTTTGCACATTTGGTAATCTATTTTTATTTTTGTTAGCAGAATAGAATTGTTAAAGTAAATAATAAAATGTCCCTTGTAGAAGCAATCGTTTATCTTATAGCCTCAGGTGGGCACGGGCTGAGGGTGGAGCAAATCACTGATATGATTAATGCCCGCGGTCTGCATAAGCGTAAAGATGGCAAACCTGTTACTATTCAGCAGGTTTATGCCGTTATTATGCGCCACCGCGAAACTTTTGTAAAGGAGGATGGCAGAATTAGGTTGATTATGTAAAACAAAAAAGCCCTTCACCCAGCAAGAGTGAAAGGCTTTTTTGTTGTATTATTTTATCTATTGATCCAATTCTCAATATCAAGGCTATCTATTCTTGAAAAATGCTTGATGTTTTCAGTTACCATTATACAGCCGTGTTTGAGAGCAGACACACCAATCATTATATCGAAATCGTCAATCATCTGCCCCTTGTCTGTGAGCATATCCTTTTGTTTGGCAAAATCATCAGCAAGTCCTGCAAAGGGTATGACCGTAAACTCCTCAATAAATTGACGTGCTTCTGAAATGTGCTTTTTACTTTTGCTATGGTATGCACCATACAACAACTCAGCCACTGTTATTTCGGAAATGAAACAATTTTTTTGTCCGACTTTTTCTATTTTCTTATTCAATTCGTACATCCCTTTCAGATAGAAAATACAGATGTTGGTGTCCAAAAGATATTTTTTCATAGTCAATCAAAGGATGCAGTTTGACGTAGATGTCCGTTTGTGCGGCTGTTTTTGATGATATCTTCGATGTTATCCATTTCGGGATAGTCTGCCCATACACCGAAAAGTTTCGACAATGAAGTTTTTTTCTTTTCTTCGGTTTGTGTAGGGGCAACAACCAACGAATCCGTTAGCATTTTCAGCAAACAAAGTTTGATACTGTCGCTCAACGGGTTCAAAAACTTGAAATAGTTTTCGGCTGTGTTGTAATCTGCCTTGTATGTGTTTGTATACATAATTCTATGAGTTTGATTCAACACTCAAAAATACAATTAAAATTTTTATTTGCCAAATTTATTTTTTCACTTTCACCACCTTTATTTTCTCCGCTGTTAAAACCAATGCATCTATCTGTTTATCAACGCTTGAATCATTAGTTGTTTTTGTAAAAGAGGATGGCAGAATTAGGTTGATTATGTAAATCAAAAAAGCCCTTCACCAAGCAAGAGTGAAAGGCTTTTTTGTTGTATTTAATTATGGTGTGTTACGGTTTCATAGGTTCGCCGAGCGAGGAAGCCTCTGCATCTTTTTCGTCTAATTTGAAACGCATAAACTGTTTGTTCTCAGATGTGTATGGTTTCCAGTCGCCGCCGTTAGCGCCGTTGGGGTCGGAGTATTTGGCAAAGTTGCTCCAAGCGGTGAGCATACGTTCCGACAAGTCCCAATCGCCCTGAGTCCACGGACGCCAACAGTGTTTCAACGATTTAAACACATACCAGAGGTCTGACGAGTGGAACGCGCCTTTGAGGTAGTCCTCGGGATGGCTGCCGTCGTCGGGTAGGGAACGGGCAAACTGATATGCCCACGCCTTGCCGTTGTTTTCCTGACGGTTGAGACAGAAATCCACAATTTGGTCAGCCATATTTCCGGGGTCGTTGAGCGTGCAGCCAATCATATAAGGCACGTCGGCAATTTCGTTGGCAATGCAGGCATCGTCAAAAGCCTTTGGAAGAACATATCCGTCGACGTAAGGTGCTATCGGACCGGCGTTTAAGCAACTGCGTTTGCCTGTTACACGAGTATACATAGGTCCGAGGGCGTAGATTTCTTCGGTAGAAGCGGCTCGTAGGTCTTTGAGAGTCTTTAAGTTAGCCCAATCGCAAACTTCTTTAATCTGAGCCTCAGCCTCGGCAAGGGTAAGTTGGCTCTGACGGAAAAATGCGGGCAATTTGTCGGCTTCTTCCTTGGGTAATGGCTTCTGCAATCCGCTTGCGCTCATTATTACAGCCTTGTTAAACAGACCTTTGGTGAGGGGCGATGAGGAGAGGAATTTGGTGCTACGTCCGCCTGCGCTCTGACCAAAAATCATAACGTTTTCGGGGTCGCCGCCAAACTGTGCGATGTTTTTCTTCACCCATTTCATCACCTCTATTTGGTCGAGAGTGCCCCAGTTGCCAGTGGCGTGAGCGGGGTCTTCGGCTGAAATTTCGGGATGCGCAAAAAATCCGAACGGACCCACGCGGTAGTTGAACGTTACCAAAACCACGTCTTTGGCAGCCCATTCTTGACCGTCGAATTCGGGTTCAGAGCCCCAGCCTTCCCGCAGTCCGCCGCCAAAAATCCAAATAGCCACGGGGAGTTTCTTTTCGGGCTGAGCCGACGCCTTGGTGTAAACGTTGAGGTAGAGACAATCTTCGCTGTAAGCCTTTTCGTCGCCGTAGCCCCATTCGGTGGTGTATCCGCCGTTGTAATGTGCGCCTTGAAATGCAGGATGACCAAAACTGTCGCACACCTTAACGCCTTTCCACGGCACTACTGGCTGAGGAGCACGCCAACGGTTTTCGCCAATCGGAGGAGCGGCGTAGGGAATTCCTTTATAAACAATAACGCCCTCTTTTTCAGTGTTAACGCCCTGAACCTGACCGCCTTCGATAGTCAGCACGGGGTTGTTGTTGGTGCAAGTGTTTTGTTGTGTTTGCGTAGCGCACGATGCCATCATCATTGCGCCAAGAGCAAGAAAAAGTAATTTTTTCATATCATTAATGTGTTTGTTATTTTGAAGGCAAATATAGTATTTTTTCTATTACACACCCGATTCAATCCTCCAAAGCATATATTTTTTGAGCAAAAAGGTGAGGAAATAGGGATTATTTATTAAGTAATTGATTTTAAGAGGTATGATAATAGGTAATCACAAAATTCCGGCTATTTTTGCTTAAAAAATCACAAAATTCCACCTGTTTTACCCCGAAAAATCACAAAATTCCAGATAATGGATATTCATCGTCAATCATTACCACATCTTCGCCGGCGGATTTAAAACCGTTTAGGTACTTTTGATTGTCGCGTTTGAGACTTTCGATGGTGCAATCTGCGCCGTAGAGACGATGTTCGATGTCGGAGCAATGGGTTTTGATGTCTTCAAAATGATGGAGTATATAATTATCGGTCATTACAAGACAGATGAAACGTATTGATTGTAAATAGTTTGCATCAAAATCGCGCCGCCAATCAAAGGGCACATAGCATCCTTCTACAATAAGGTTTTGGTTGTTTTCGATAGCGGTTTTCATTATTTCGCTGACGATAGGCCAAAGATAAGCGGTGAGGGCATCATCGTCTTCGGGAGTAAGCGTGGTGTTGCCGCTACGAATCAAACCCATTTTTAGATGGTCGATTGATAGGTATGGAAATTTATATTTTTCGAGCAATCGCTGCGCCAAAAGCGTTTTGCCTGTGTATGATGCGCCGGTAATAAGAATGAGCATGGTTAATTATGTTTAGTTGTGAATTCAAAGATAAAGATTTTTCACTAAATAATTATTGGTTTGGTCATTTACTTCCTGTGCTATTGCATTTTTGTTGATTATGTCTTATCTTTGCAATAAAAAACTTATAGTTTATGGTAATAAAGCAAATACGTGTCAAAAATTTTCGTCTGTTAAAAGACTTCGTAATCGACTTGCAACCCGATTTGTCCCTCATTGTTGGTAAGAATAATGTGGGTAAGACATCGTTGCTAATCGTTCTTGATAAGTTTATTAACAGCGGCAAAGAACGGACAAGAAAATTCCAATATAATGATTTTAACCTAGATTTCCAAAAAGAAATTGAAGATATATTGGAGCAACCACAACTGGAAGAAAAAGATTATCAATCAATAGGGATTTCACTTCGTTTGATTGCAGAATTCTCAGATTCTGATAGTCTTGATAATATTGGGAATAAGATACTCACTAATCTTGAAGATGGCAATAATTATTTTGCCATTGGGTTTGACTACCAACTTGATTATAACTGTTATTCACGTTTGATTACAGACTATAATCATGTTAAATCCAAATTTACAGCAACGCACCAAAATGAAAATTCTGAAACAAAGTTTGATAAACGAGAGTTTATGAATGCAAATCACTCCAAATATTTTCAGATTGTGCGCAAATCTGTACATGTTGAAAAACAAGATATGGTTCTTAATGAAAACCGTTTTATAAAGTTGGATGGACTTCAAGGTTTCCATTTAGATGATGTTATAAATTTTGAATATATTAGTGCACGGCGTGGTGTCGATAATAAAGACGCAGACCATACCCTTTCGGAGCAAACATCAAAATTATACGATGTACAAGGTGAAGACGAATCCAATGCAGATACACGAGAACAATTTATTGCAAGATTAAAAGAAACAGATCAAGAACTAACAAAAATATATAGTAATATTTTTGACAATATAATAAAGACTATTGGCGACCTAGGTGGTATGCGGAAACAAGAAACTTTGATTAAAGTAGTTTCAACACTTAGGCATCGTGAACTTTTAAAAGGTAACACAACGGTTGTTTACGAACACAGTCAGCGAGATTTGCCTGAAAATTATAACGGACTCGGTTATATGAACTTGATTTCTATGATTTTTGAGATTAAGTTGATTGTTGAACGAATGAAGCGTGTAACAAATCGTAGACCTGCCGATATTAACTTACTTATTATTGAAGAGCCGGAGGCTCATACACACCCACAAATGCAATATGTCTTTATTAGAAATATAAAGAAATTGCTTGGTGATGGAATAGTCGGGAAAAACGGAGTTAAATCCACGCTACAATCAATCATAACAACACACTCTTCGCATATTGTCGCCAATTGTGATGATTTTAAAGCCATTAAGTATTTAAAACGCTCAGATTTTAGTAATTGTGTGATATCCAAAAATTTACAAGATTTAGCAAAAATGTATGAAGATGACGATAATGCTTATAGATTTCTGAAACAGTATCTTACAGTGATGAATAGCGAGTTATTTTTTGCCGATAAGGCAGTATTTATAGAAGGTGATACTGAACGTATTTTACTACCATTGATGATGAAAAAAATTGATGACGAACAGAAACCTGATGAATCTAATGGAGAATTAGGTCTTTTGTCGCAAAAAATCTCTGTTTTACCAGTCGGAGCACACTCTCACATTTTTGAAAAATTTTTTCATTTTATTGGACTAACGAAAATGTTGGTAATTACTGATATTGACATTTGTTCGCCCGAAGGACATCACAAAAAATGTCAATATGAAGAAGGGAATCTCTATGTTACCTCAAATGCTGCATTGAAGCATTATTTTAATAATAATTGTGATGTTGCATTTTATATGAGATTATTGCCAAAGGATAAACTTTTTAGTTGGAATGATGCTGATAATAAAATGTCCTGTGATGAAGACGGTAATATGATGGTTTGTTTTCAAACGAAAGAAGGCGATTATCAACCCCGCAGTTTTGAAGATGATTTTTTCAAATTAAATGCTGATTTTATAAAACAAAGCGATATCGACGAAACAGCACTAAACGCAGACGCTTTGTCAACTTTCAAAAATGACCAAAACCCATATAATTTGGCAGCAAATGGAATTGAAAGCAAGGCTGCATTAGCAATTAATTTGATTCTTGCTGAAAAAGAGGGAAATACATGGCAAGTTCCTACATATATTAAGGAGGGGTTACTATGGCTGAGGAGTTAGAACAAATAATGCAACATATCTATTCCGGACACCACTTTCTTTTAAGTGGAGGTGCTGGCAGTGGTAAGACTTATACATTGGTGCAAGTGATTAAGCGTGTTATTGCAGAATATCCAACCTCTTTGATAGCCTGCATAACATATACTAATGCTGCGGTAAGAGAGATTGAAAGTCGTGTAAATGATACACATCTTCGTGTTTCTACTATTCACGATTTTCTTTGGGATTGTATTGGCAATTTCCAAAATGAATTGCGAGATTCGCTTTTGAAATTAATTAATACAGAGAATATAAAAACATACACCAATCTAAGTATTCCTATTGATTCTGATTTTTTTGTTCACGACGGAGATTTAATACCTATCAAATATAAGGAATATGTGAGGCTGCATGATGGCATTATATCACATGACGAAGTGTTGAAAGTTGCTCAATATATGTTTGCTCACTATCCGAAATTATGTGCAATTGTAAAAGGTTCTTATCCTTTTATTTTTATTGATGAGTATCAAGATACAAGCCCATTAGTTATTTCAACATTGCTTGATACACTTAGTGGATATAAGAACCGTCCACTCTGTCTGGGTTTCTTTGGTGATTCAATGCAAGCCATTTATCCTACTGGTATTGGTGATCTTAAATCATACATACAGAATGAAACGGTTTATGAAGTAAAAAAAGAACAGAATTATCGTTCTCCCAAACTCGTCATAGATCTTGCTAACAGAATTAGATTTGATGGGTTGCAACAACATCAAGCCGATGATATAGATTCAACAAATAGAACTGATGACGGTCAATTAAAAATAGGACGAGTGATTTTTTTGTACACTCAATCAGATGATTTTACGATAGATGATGTGCGTAATTATCTGCAAGACAACGAAAATTGGTCTTTTGATAATTCTCAAAAAACAAAAGAACTTAATCTTACTCACAAACTAATTGCAGGAAAGGCTGGTTTCCCGATGCTGATGGAAATTCATGGAGATGATGGTGTTCTAAAATATAGAGATAGAGTAAAAGATTTCGTGAAAGAACATAATATCAGTACCGAGGAGAAAACATTTAATCAAGTTATTCAAGAGTTGGGCGAGCAAATCCCACCGACTCGTCAAATGCAGGTTTATATTAACAATAATCAGGCTCTTTATAATCACGCATTAGAATTTGTTTTTGATGATTTTGTAAAAATGTATGTTAGTGCAGATCAATTAATTGATGATAAAAAACAGGACGAAGATGAAAACAGTAAAACCGGTTCCAAACGTTCTGATTTGGTAACCCATTTAATGAACATAGAAAGATGCATTTATTTGTATTCATCAGGTAATGTTAATGAATTTTTAAAAGTTACAGAGAAAAAGATAAACTCTATTTCAGATAGACGAGTCCTTCATCAATCTATCAACCAATTAGTAAATGTTGGAGAAAAAACTATTGGAGAGATTATTGATTTGGCAGATGTACTTGGAATAGTAAGAAAAGACGAAAAACTGGAAAAATATCAAACTCGAAATTTATATGTTTATGAAAGAGTAATGGATGTGCCATATACCGAAGTTCAGGCTCTTTATAAATATTTGGAGGGTATGACACCGTTTTCAACTCAACACAAGACAAAAGGAACAGAGTTCGACAATGTTTTGGTTATTCTCGACAATGGCGGATGGAATAACTATAATTTTGAAAATATGTTCACGGCATCACAACGTGAACTAAGTAATTCGTCAACCATACAACGTTCACGCAAATTATTTTACGTATGTTGCACTCGCACAAAAGAAAATTTGGCTGTTTTTTTCCATAAGCCATCTGCAAGTGTTTTATCAAAGGCACAAGAATGGTTTGGGGACGACAATGTCATCCCAATTTAATTTAATTATATATTAGTGATTCCGTGTTGATTTTATTGTGTAGACTAAACACACTTTTTTTTACTTTTCCAATGATAAGAATAGTATCCTCCGTTTCGCTTTTCGGATATTTTTTTTATCTTTGGCGGGAATTTTATATTTGATCATTATGCGCGAATTTAACACAACGGGGATTTGTTACCCACAGTTACATTATATGGTGAACTTCACCAAAAGAATTGACGACATAGAAGAATATGTTGTCAAAGGTAAATATATCACCATCAACCGTGGGCGTCAATATGGCAAGACAACTACGCTTTACCATTTGGCTAAGCGATTGTGTAATGATTATGTAGTGTTTTCGATAAGTTTTGAACGGATGGGTGAAACAGAATTCGCATCCGAAGAATCATTGGCTTATTTTTTTGTGGATAGTTTGCGACTTAAATTAAGAAGTGTAACTAACCTTAACGATTATGTTAAAAACGCTATTAATAAGATAGTTGAACATAATGCAGCAACAGAAACTATAAAATTTAATGTTTTAGACGAGTTTATCCCCGATATTTGCGAACATTCCGACAAGCCTATTGTGCTGATAATCGACGAGGTGGACAGCGCAAGCAATTTTGAATCGTTTATAAAATTTCTCCGTTTGTTGCGCGATAAGTATCTCAACCGAATGGATATTCCTACATTTCAGTCGGTTATACTTGCCGGAGTTTACGACATTAAGAATCTTAAACTCAAAGTTCGTCCTGATAGCGACCATCAGTACAATTCGCCGTGGAACATTGCCGTGCCGTTTGACGAGGATATGTCGTTGCCCAAAGACGGTATTGAAAAAATGCTTGACGAATACGAATCCGACCACAAAACCGGCATGAATACATCTGAAATGGCACAGTTGATTTGGGATTATTCGTCTGGTTATCCGTTTTTTGTGTCAAGATTGTGTCAATTGATTGATACTAAAAAACTTGGTTGGAATTATGAAGGCTTTTTAAAAGCCGAAAAATTGCTCTTGACCGAAAAAAATACACTGTTTGACGATTTGATAAAAAAAATGGAGGATTTTCCCGAAATCAAATCCACATTAAAAGATATTTTGTACTACGGCAAAGAGTATTCGTTTAATCTTGATATCAAGGTAATTAACCTTGCTGCGATGTTTAATTTTATCAAAAATGTAAATGGCAAAGTGCGCGTTTTTAACCGAACAATGGAAACCCGCCTTTACAACCTGTTTACCAACGAGGAGGAGCATAAAAACGAAATGTACACTCACGGCGACACCGACCGTAATCAGTTTGTGGAAGATGGAGTTTTGAAAATGGACAAAATTCTTGAACGTTTTTCTCTTCATTTCAACGATATTTACGGAGGTAAGGACACTGAATTTAAGGAAGAAGAGGGTCGCCGTTTCTTTATGCTTTATATCAAGCCAATTATCAATGGCACAGGAAATTATTACATCGAGGCCGAAACCCGCGACCGCTCTCGTACCGATATGATTATAGATTATTTAGGCAAACAATACATTATTGAAATGAAAATTTGGCGCGGCGATGCCTACAACGAGCGTGGCGAAAAACAACTTACCGAATATCTTGATTATTACCATGTTAACAAGGGCTATATGTTAAGTTTTAATTTCAATAAAAACAAGGTTTCGGGGGTTAAGACATTGAAATTTGGCAATAAAGAAATTGTGGAGGCGGTGGTATAACACAAAAAAGCCGCCAACGAAACATTTCATTGACGGCTGTGATTCTTGATTTTTTTATTACTTCAACCTATCCTTCTCATCGTTACCTGCGCCGGTGCCTTTGTATTTGCTCTTGGCGGGGTTGAAGGTGTATTTGAGGCGAATGTTGAACGAGGTTTCGTCAAAAACTTCTTGCGAAAGATAGCCAGATTCTTTGTAAAGCATTACGTCGGTGTTGCCGTTGCGGAAAAGATTTGATACTCCGGCTTCGAGGTTCAATGCATTGTTTAAGAACGATTTATGAATATAGAAACTTGCTTGTACCGAATTGTTGGTTACCTTTAAGAAATCTTCCTGACCGTTTTTGAAGAATGTTTGAGTGTTAAATTCAAACGCCCATCCGCTTTTGAGGTTTACAGCGTTGTTGAACACAAGCACATAGTAGGGACGGCTGAGTTTGATGGTCTGACCGTTGGAAACAATGTCGTCGAGCCACTGTTTGTGAGCAATAAATGCTATTGTGGGACGGTAAATGCCTATGGGAAGTTGTGCTGCAAGTTGCAGATTAAGAGTGGGTTTGTCGGTGTTGATCCATTTGAGAGTTTCTGATTCGGGGTGTTCGGGGTTTACCATTTGGTATTGCAAGTAAGCGTTTTGACGGTGTGTGTAGTTTACTGATGCCTGAAAGCAAAGGTAAGTGAGCGAAAAATCGGCGTTACGCATAATTGTGGGCTTGATGGTGGGGTTGCCGGTTTGTTGAAGATAACGACTTCCGTAGTAGGTGGCGTTGCTCATTACATAGTACGAAGGACGAGAGATTTTTTCGCTGTAAGCCACGTGGAGACCAATTTTGCCTAACATTCCGTCTACCGAAACAGATGGGAAAAACTCGTCGTAAATCTGTGATGCTTTTTCGTCGTGTTCGCCGTTGTTGTAATAGTCGAGGTCGATATGCTCGTAGCGGAGACCGGCTTTTACGTTAACTTTTTGGGCAATGGTGTAACTGTATTCTGCAAAAGCCGCTATGCCATTTTGAGTGGTCTTGCTGTTAACAGAAGGAACGTAAGTGTCGGCATCACTGATAGTTTCGTCGGTGCGGTATGTATAAGAAGTTTCGCCGCCAAAGTCGATGTGTCCGCCAAAGAGCGAGTGTCCGAGAACGAGTTTCTGTGCCGACAACTTGTTGAGAATGTTGTTGGTAACTGCAAAATCGCGTTGTTCAGAATTTTTGCTCGATTCGCTGTTGTAAGTGATTTTGGTTTTGGGATTGTAAATAAAATCAGAGTTGAAATCTACCGAAAAACCACCGATGTTGCCACTGTAATAGAGGTTGATTTCGTGTTGGTAATCATCTGGCTGTGTGGTGTTTACGTAAGTGCTCAACTCGTCGTAATTTTCATTGTTGCAAAGTACGTCAATTGTGTTCCACGCCTCGTCGTCGCGGTTGAAAACTTTGTGGTGTGTATATTTTGCGCCAACAGAGTTTTTATCGTTAATCTGATAGTTAACTCCAACATTTATAGGCGCATAGTCGTAAGTTTCGTGTTGGTCTAATCTGTTGATGTTTTCCCAATGGTAGTTAGAGTTGTTGAGTGTGTAAATGTCTGATACATTGCCCAATTTGAAGTTGCGGGCGAAACGGAGACCGCCAAAAATATCGAATCCTTGTTTGCGGTAGTTAAAGTCGAATTTTTCGTCTATTGAGGAATTTTTGTCGTCGAAACCTTGATACCAATAAGATTCGGCTTTGAATCCGAAACCTTCGCCCACGGGTTTGAGAGTGGTGATGCGAACCACCGAAGTAACCTCGGCAGAATAACGTGCTCCGGGCGACTGTATCACCTCAACGCTCTTGATGTTTTCGGGCGAAATATTCTCCAACTCGTTCATATCACGCACCTTAACGTTGTTGATATAGATTTCGGGCGAACCTTTGCCAATCACCTCCAAGCCACCGCTGCGACCCTTCATCAATCCGGGAACATTCTCCAACATACGTGTGGTGCTACCAGTTTGAGCAAGCACGGTTCCCTGCACGTTGGTAACCATTGCGCCGTCTTTAAGTTGAGTTTTTGGGGCAATGGCTTTGACTGTTACCTCTTGAAGTTCCACAGCCGAATTGTTCATTACAATATTGTTGAAATCAGCCACTTCTGAAATCTTTTTGTAAAAACTCTCATAACCGATGCACGAAATATTAATATAGTGTGCATTGGCGGGACGTTCTACCGTGAATTTTCCGTCAAAGTCAGAAATTGTACCTGTAACAAACGTAGAATCAGCGGTTAACAGAATTACATTAGCAAATTCCACTGGTTGGTTTTCGTTGTTAGAAATTTTTCCGCTGATGTTTTGAGCGGAAGCCACTTGCAAACTTACTGCTGCGGCCAACATTGTTGCGATAATCGTTTTCATTTTTTTACAGTTTTATGTTGTTAATACTGCCAAAATAAAAACATCCGCCGTGCCAAAAGAGGTAATCACCTAATTATCAATATTTTGTAATTTTGTACTATTGTAAAGGTTGTAAATTTTTTTTACAATGGTGTAAAGATATTTTACGGTAGGAGCGGGGTGGGGAAAAAATTATTTATCCTCATAAAAGTGTAAAAATCCCTTGTTTTTATCCTCATAAAAGTGTAAAAAACAGGGTGAAATTGGCTCATATTTTTGTTAAAGTATTAAAAATCAAGGATATTAAAAAAATGTGGAGTGGTAATTTTGCCACTCCACATTAATTCATTGCGGCGCAAAGTTTTACAGCAACCCTTCCACAGCCTTTTCTATCACCTTGATGTCCTCTGTGGGTTCGTAACGCTCTATGACGTTGCCGTTGCGGTCGATGAGGAATTTGGTGAAATTCCACTTGATGTCGGGATTCTTGTCGTAGTTGGGGTCTGCCTTCGAGAGCATATCGATGAGGATTTTGCCTATCTGATGGTTGGGGTCAAAACCCTTGAAACCCTTTTGCGATTTCAGGTAGGCAAACAGCGGCGACTGATTATCACCGTTGACCTCTATCTTCTTGAACTGCGGGAACTTGGTGTTGTAGTTCAATTGGCAAAATTGATGAATCTCTTCCTCGGTGCCGGGTGCTTGCTGCCCAAATTGGTTGCAGGGAAAATCAAGGATTTCCAAACCCTTGGCAGAATACTTCTCGTAGAGGGCTTCGAGTTCGGTGTATTGCGGCGTGAATCCGCAGCGGGTGGCGGTGTTTACAATCAAGAGCACCTTACCCTTGTAGTCGGCAAGGCTCACATCGTTGCCCTTGCGGTCTTTTACGGAGAATTTGTAAATTTCCATATCGTTAGAGTTTTGGCAGGCGGCAAGCGCCATTGTTATTAAAAGAGTTAATGATAATATTCTGTGTTTCATTGTGTTTTAGTTTTAATTCGGTTGCAAGATAGGGAAATTTTTTCAATTCCGCAACAATTTTCTGCCAATCCTATTTTTTCAGCAACTCAAACTCCATACCCCTCTGACGCAGCGTCAATTTGTTGTTATCCACATCGAAACGAATCACGATGCCGGCGGGTTTGAACTCAAATTCGTTTTCTGCCGTTGCGTTGAGCGGAAATGAGGGTTGTCCTGTGGCTTGACCTGTCAATTGTCCGTCCTTGACAGCGACCGTGATGTCCATTCCCAAAGCGTTGGAATGATAAACGCCTTCATATTTTTTTAGTTGCTCGGTGTTAGCGGCTTGATATTGTGGCTTTTCCTCCTCGCCGGTCTTTTTGAAAATGAACTCGCCGCCGTGTTGATGCAATGTGAACGTGTGTTTTGCCAAGTCGAAAACCATCTTTACCCCTGCCGCCTTGAACTCAAATTCTGTTTCGGAAATCGCATCGAGCGGAAAACTCGGCTGTCCAGTTGCCTGTGCCACAAGTTTAGTGTCTGTGGAAGTGATTTCGACATCCATTTTCAACTGTTCGCAGGTGTACTTACCCTCGCATTTTTTCAGTTGTTCGGTGGGGAGGGTGATGTATTGTGGTTTGGGTTCGGGGGCGATGCCAAGAATTGCGTTCATCAAGTTGGTAGCGTCAGAAAACGAACTGTTGGAGCAAAAAACGATGGTTTTGTCGTCAATTTTCATCATCACCGCAGCAAAACCGTGGATGCCGCCCGTGTGTCCAAATCCCTTGTAATCACCGTAATCCATTGGAAACAGTCCGCGGCCCCAATTATCCTTGAAATCCTTCATCTGTTCAAAAATTCCGTTGCCGAAGTAGCCGGAAGTGAGCGCGTTGAAGAATTTCAGGAGGTCGCCCGGAGTGGAGTACATTGCGCCTGCACCCAAAACCGCCGAAGGGTCAAACTCTTCCAACCTTTCGCCCGAAATGCTAAACGACTGCGCAAAACCCTCGTTAGAATTGATTGGAGTGGTGCAAACGCCCGTGTGCGACAGTTGCAAAGGTTTGATAATCTGTTCGTTGAGTAATTCATCATAACTCTTGCCGCACACGTCTTCAATGATGTAGGTCAGGAGAATGAATCCCGAATTGCAGTAGCGGAAAGTGCTGTCGGGCGCAAAGTTGGTGCCCGCCTTGGCAATGCGCTCAATCATCTGTGCGCGGGTCTGCGGCTTGGTGTAATAGGTCACAAACTCGTCGAACTTGTCGTTGACCACATCGCGGAGTCCGCTGCGGTGGTAGAGTAGCATATCTACCGTAATTTGCTCTGCATTAGGGATTTGAGCCTCAGGGAAATACTTGCTCAACGGGTCTGTGAGCGAGAGTTTGCCCTCTTGTGCCGCCTTCAACACCAGCACCGACATAAAAGTCTTGGTGATAGAGCCGATTCGAAATTTGGTGTCGGCGTTTACGGCGATTTTGTTCTCGATGTCGGCGTATCCGAGCGACTTCTGATAGACGGTTGTGCCGTTTTCCTGAATCTCAATCGAGCCCATAAACTTGTCGGGGTTTTCGGCAAAATACTTGTCAACCCTCTCGCTGACAGACTGCGGCTGTTGCTGAGCCTGCGAGCAAGACCCCAACGCCAAAGCACATACAAGTGCCATTGCAAATGATTTAAATGTTGTCATTTTTTTACAGATTTAGTGGTTTGAATTTCTGTCAGCAAAGATAACAACCAAACCATCTTGCCTCCAAATATTTTTTTTGCCGATGTTGCGGGATAAATAATTGATAATTAGCGATATAAAGGGATTTTGATGCGAAAAGTTTAACAGCGTTGCCGTTTTGTTACGTGGTGAGAATCAGGTGGTTGGGGGAATTTAATAAAAGTCATTTTTAATTTCGATTTACCAATAATTCTGATTATCTTTGCACCAAATAATCAATGCTAAATGATTACCGCAGACCGCATACAGTACCTCATAAGGCAGGGCGAAGGCTACAAGGTGGACTTCAAATCCGCAGTTCCGGCTAAGGTTCGCGAACTGTCGGAGGAGGTGTGCAGTTTTGCTAATGCTGGCGGAGGATTTATTTTTATCGGCGTTGACGACAAGGGCAAAATCATCGGCTGTAACATTACCAACAGCAAACGTTCGGCAATTTCTGACACAATTACCGAAATATCGCCTCAAATTGATTTTGAGATGTATAGTGCTGATATTGAGGGTAAAACGGTTTGGGTGATTGACATTCCCGAAGGCAAAGACAAGCCTTATATTTGTGGTGGAAGCGTTTTTGTCCGACAAGGTCCAAATGCCCAAAAACTCCGCACACGCAACGAGATGCTCGATTTTTTTCGAGAGTGCAACAGCGTCCATTATGATGCTACACCTGCCTACAACGTTGATTTACTGCAAGAAATCGACAAAGAATGTTTCGATACATTTTGCCGAATTGCCAAAATTTCGCGCAGCATCGACGACGCTCAAATCCTCGAAAACCTTGGTTGTTTCGACGAGCGCACCGGCAAACCCAAGGCGGGTGCAGTGATGTTTTTTGCATCGCATCCCGAAGTCCATTATCCTCAATGTTGGGTGCATTGCGTGCTGTTCAAGGGCACCAACAATGTTTTCATAATCGACGATAAACGAATGTACGGCACTGTATATCAACAATATAAATAGACCATTGATTGGCTGATGCAAAAAATTGAAATGCGTGTTATTGTTGACGATGCCGGTCCTCACAAAGAAGTTTTTGAACTTCCGATTGACGCACTTCGAGAGGCAATGATTAACGCCCTAAGCCATCGCGACTACTACGAATCGGGTGCTACTATTGTGGTTGCAGTTTACGACGACCGTGTTGAAATCAGCAATCCAGGAGGACTATTGCCGCAAGTGGCAGAAAATTTCGGACATAAGAGCCTATCACGTAATCCATTTATATTCAGTCTGTTTACTCGGATGCAACTTGTAGAAAAAGTTGGTTCGGGCATTCCGCGTATGATAGGATTGATGAAAGAATTTGGTCTCAACGAGCCAATTTTCAGCAAGGATGGAATCTTTTCCATTTCGTTCCCAAAAACCATCGGCAAATTTGTGGATGCAACTACGGAAAAGAATGATTCCAATGATAATGTCGGTGTAAATGTCGGGATAAATGTCGGGATAAACGAACAGCAATTACTTGATTTAATAGCAAAAGAACCGACAATTACTGCGCATAAAGCGGCTAATATATTGAATATGAGTACACGACAAATGGAGCGACTTTTTGCATCGTTAAAAAATAAAGGTATTATTGCTCGTGAAGGATCTGATAAAAATGGAACTTGGGTTATTAATATGTCGGTGTAAATGTCGGTGTAAATGTCGGTGTAAATTGTAAAATGTTGTAGTAAAGATTACTGTAAATGTCGTAGAAAACTAAAACAATGATACGCGCCTCACATATCACTTTTTTTGTTGCAATGCTTCTCCTTGTCGCTTGCACTCAATCATCTGTAAACCAACCTATTTTTGATAAGGTTTACGGGTTGATAAACGATGGCGAGTACAAGATGGCGCAGGAGTATTTCAACAATCATAAGTCTGAAATCCATCCGCCGATGTCGCACGCTGATAGTATGTACTGCAACTTTTTGAACGAATATTTTGATTATTACAATACCGACGACAATGTGTTTTCTATTAAATCTTTTACCGACACTTTGCGTATCAACAATTTGATTGATTATTATGTTAAAAATTCTGATTATGAGAAACTTGCATATTCATTGCTCTTAAAAAGTCTCAAACTCTACATCTCCGCTCAGCACAACGATGGCGTTTATTGTCTCAAACAGGCTGAAACTATCATTAAATTGTTGGACAATAGCGAGTTGAAATATATGCTTGCGTCTGTAAATCTTAGTTACAATACCAACAATCTTGATTGCAAGGCGGCGATGCCATTGCTCGATACCGTTGCCAAATATGCTCATAATCAGCGCGAAAAGAATTATGGACGCATTATGAAATCGTTTTTTCTTTTTATCGACCATAATCCCGACCGCAACCCCGACGCTGCAAAACTCAATATGCGTCTTTGCGTTGCCGATACCACCGATTATTATTATCTGAGCAATTATGCGTGGATTCTTGCCGACGATGAACCCGAAAAATGCGAGCGTTATGCCCGTAAAGTACTCAACGACAGACCTCAATCTTTTGCCGCCGATTATGCCAAAATCGCCATTTTGAAGTTGTATTTTCGCCGTGGTCTTACTGCCGAGGCTGAGGAGTTTTTTCAGGAAAATCCATTGGCGGTTTCGTATCCGCAATTGATTGCATACGAGGAGTTTTACAATCATTACAAACTTGTCGGCGACTATCAGAAGGCTGCGAAAATGGCTGATGTGGTTATCTCAATCAAAAACATTCTTATTAATTGGGTCAACGACTACAAAGTGTCGCAAAACAGCCAAAAGTTTGATTTTGATTTGCAACAACTTGAAAATCAGAACCGTTTTCAGCGTTGGATGCTTGCGTTTGTTATATTGGTGGCGGCGATGGTGTTTGTGGTGGTGATTCAGAAACGCCGTTATGAGCGCGAATTGTCTATTAACCGTCAGATACTCAAAGAGTCGCGCGACCGTATCGACGAACTCAACACTCTTGAAAAATCTGATGAAAACGACAAGGAAATCCAACGTTTGCAGCGCAAAATCACCGAAATTGAAACCCGTTACGCCGAGATTTATCACGACGGCAAAATCCTCTACGACAGTATTTTTGTCCATAGCGGCAATTCAGGTCAGTGGAACAAAAAAGATTATGAAAAATTCCTTGAATATTTCAAGACAATCGACCTCAGCCTTCTTGCCCAAATCGAAGACGAATACCCCGGCATCAATCCCCGTCAAACCTTTTACAAACTTCTTGCGTCAAAAGAATACGACAAACCCTCGATTATGAAAATCATGGCAATACAAGAAGACGTTACATTCCGTGCGTTGAAGTCGAAGGTGGAGTCGCTGAGGAGGAAATAAGGGTCTGCATCGCAAATTTTCACAAATCTTTTTTCTCCCAAAAATTTCTCCCTACCTTTGCGGCCACAAACAACAGAATCATTTATTATGAACACAAAAAAACTTATATTACTGACTATTACTGCATTATGCATTGTTTCGTGCAAGGACGATGATGAGTACATTACCAAAAATGAATCTCGAAACGCTAATTTATTGAAAAACAGTACTTATGCCACAGGATCGGACAATTCGCTCCATTTTACCTACACCCCCGACGCCGACCGCGCTAAGGAAATTTACAATTATTTTCGCATCGACACTATTATCAACGATAATCTTTCTACTTGGGAAAAAGCATTGAAAATTTCCCAGTTTGTTGCCAACAATATTCCTCACCGCAATCAAAATCAACAGCCCGAAAAGCGTGATGCCATTTCGCTTTGGGAGTTTGTTAAAAACGTGGAACCCGGCATTAATTGTCGTTTGCACTCGATTGTTAATTCTGAATTGCTCTTTGCCGCCGGCATTACCAATAGGTTTATCACATGCCGACCCGAAAGTGCCACCGACAACGATTGCCACGTGGTAAACATTGTTTGGATTCCCGAAATGAGCAAATGGGTGATGCTCGATTCTGACCTATGCGCCTACATTACCGGTGAGGACGACACTCCACTTTCGCTTCAAGAAATGCGCTCGGCTTTGGCTCACGGAACCAAGTTTGATATACATTTTATTAAAAGTGTTTGGTTTTCGGCAGATTATTACAAGGCATATTGGGCAAAAAATCTTTATTGGTTTTGTTCGCACGAGAAACACGGTTTTAGCGTAGAGCCTGCCTCGGTAAGTAGTGGCGACCGTTACATATTGCTGATACCCAACGAATTTGATTGTTATGATATTGGCAAAAACGATGTTGTAACCCACGACGACGAAGCATTTTGGGCAAAACCCGAATAGAGGATAAACTTGGCTGCGGCGAATTTTCTTCTCAAAATTTTATCATTATTCAAAAAATATCCTTATCTTTGGCTTTACAATAAATCGATTTTTAACCTTATAAATATTAATAAAATGGAAGAAGAAGAAAAAGACAAGGAGAGCGTAGACGGTTTGATTAAGAAACTGATTTACCAAGGCATAGGCTTTGCCGCAATGACCAAGGAGAAACTCGAAAAGGCAGTTTCGGAACTCATCAGCAGCAACAAAATATCTGCCGACGAGGGCAAAAAAATTGTTGACGATTTTTCTACCAACGTGGATTCCAAGGCAAAAGAAACCGAAAAGAAAATCCGCGACGTGGTGAGCGAAACTATCGCCAAATTCCGTCCCGCCACCAAAAGCGAGGTTGAGGAACTCAAAAAACGTATCGAAACTCTCGAAAAACTTGTTGCATCGTTAGACTAACTTATTATGATAGATAAACTTGCGTCGCTCGGAATGAAAATGCTCAACGAAGCGGGCGACAAAGTGAAGAAATCGGTAGACGACCTTGTAGAAAAACGCCGTATCTCACGCGAGGAGGGAAACTCCATATTCGATGATTTTAAGCGCTTTACATCCGACAAGGCTAAGGATGCCGAAAAACTTATCGAGCAAATTGTTAACCGCATTATCGAGAAAATGGGTTACGAACACGCCGACGAGGTTGAAAAACTCCGCCGCAGAATTTCTATTCTCGAAAAACTTTACAAAATGAAGCAAGAAGAACGTAAAGGTCTTTAAATATGGCAATTAGGGCTTGGCGGGTGCGCAACCTCGGTCGCATTGGCAAGGTTGTGAACATATTGTTGCAAAACGGTTTTGAGGGCGTTGTTGAAACAACAGGGCTCCGACGTTTTTTGCCCAAAGACCACCGTGTAAGCGACAAAGATTCGTCGTCGCTTAACCGTTGGCAGCGCATTCGCCGGGTGGTGGAAGAGTTGGGACCCACAATGGTGGCGTTTGCCGACTATCTCGCCTGCCGTCCTGATATTCTGCCCGAGCCGCTCATCACCGAGTTGGCCAAAATTTCGTCGTCTACCGAGCCGTTTGGCAAGGCGCAGGCTATTGCCCAGTTTGAACAGGCCACGGGAATGAAGACCAAAAACATTTTCACATATTTCGACAGCACGCCGTCTTTTGCCGAGGGCTTTGGACGCACTTTCCGCGCAAAACTGATTTCGGGCGAAGATGTTGCTGTTAAGATACTTGTGCCTGAGGCTGTGGCTTCTGTGCAAACCGACATCACTCTTATCCGCGACATTGTTTCGCTTATCGAAAATTTTCTTGTAAACCACGGAATACCAAATCCTAAACAGTTGGTAGATTTGTTTGAGGAGACCATTATCCCCGAACTCGACCTTCGCAACGAGGCTAATATGATAGGACGTTTTCGCAAGGCGTATAGCGGCGCGGGGTCGTTTGTGGTGCCCAAGGTATATAGCCTTTACACCACTGTATCTACCTTGGTAACAGATTATTACAATTCTATTAATGTAAATAATTCTGCCGAGTTTGCATCGTGGGGAGTGTCGCCGCGCGATACTGCCGACAAGTTTATGAAAACCTTCGTGTCTGGACTTTTAGAAACGGGAGTTTTCCACACCTCGCCACGCTCTACTGTGGTTTCAGTACTTCCCGACGGCAAGGTTTCGTTTGCCGACTATGCCTCCACAGGTATGCTCACATCCGATCAAAGGATGCTTGTGTGCGATGCCGCCGCCGCTCTTGTGGCTCGCAATTCGCGAATATTGTCGGAGAGTCTGCGCAAACTATCAGTTGGTGGTGAAATTGATGATTATCAATCTTTTAGAACCGAAATTCAGTATCTTGCCGACAACCTTTATTATATGGAAGAAACCTCCACCTATATGCAGGAGTTTTCGCTTGGCATAATGCGCATAGCCTACCGTCACAAACTAATGCTTCCGCGCGAAGTGGTGGCATCGTTTACCTCGCTTGCCGCCGCCGAAAGGGTTGCCGTGTCGATTTACAGTGGTTTCAACATTGCAGGATATTTAAAACCATTTAGCAAAAAACTCTTTTTGGAGCGTCTTTCGCCCGACCGTCTCAAATCGCGCCTCAATCAAAATCTTTCGCAGGCATCTGATTTGTTGGAAACATCTCCGTTGGAACTTTCGCTCATTCTTAAAAAACTCCGTCGGGGCGAATTGATTGCAAATCATCGTATTACAGGTCTTGGTTTCTTAATTAAAAAGTTCGACACCGCAGCCAACAAGTTGGTTTATGCCGTAATGATAGCCGCGCTCATCATTGGCTCGTCAATCATTGCCGTAATGGGTCAGGAAACCACATATTCGCTGTTTGGTTTTCCAATTGCCGCCCTTGTAGGATATGCCGTAGCCTTGATTCTCTCTCTCTCGCTCCTTTTTTACACTATCAGAAACAGATTTGGCAGTAGAGGGAATAATCCAGATGGGGAGTAGACCTTATTCCCTAACTATCCAATTTTCAATATCTATGCCTTGGATATTTTTGAAGTCTTTGTGATTTTCCGTTACCATTACTAATTGGTTAACCACGGCGGTACAGCCTATAAGTAAATCAAAATCATCTTCTTGTGGAGTTCCGTTTATTCTTAGTCTGGCTTTTTCCTTTGCGTATAAATCTAAGGCATCCTTTATGGGATAAATAGTTATATCCTCAAATAATTCATCTAATTTTTGGTCTTTAAATTTTGCACCATCTTTCAATTTAGCGTATTCCTCGCCATATTTTAGTTCTGCAACAGTTATTTCACTTATGGCGCAGTTTTCTAAACCAATTGCTTTAACTTTTTGGTCAACTTTAAATTTATTTCTCAAAAAGCAAACACAGACATTAGTATCTAAAAGATATTTACTCATAGTTCCCATTCTTTTTGTTTAAAACGTCTTGACTTTTTTAAATCATCCAACATTTCATCAATGGGTGGAAAATTTTCATCGCTCCACATCCCGGCATAGTAATCGGCTGAATGTTTGGGCTTTTTGGGCTTGGCCTGTTGCAATAGTTGCTCGGCTACGCAGATTTTGTCCTCGTTGCTCAAAACGCTCAGCATCATTATAATGCTGTTGATTGTTAAATTCGTCTCTTTCATCACGTTCAAATTTTTGTCAAATATACTCATTTTTTCAAAATTACCAAAAACATTTTGTATCTTTGCGCTGATTTTTCCGGGATGTTTCCGGCAATAAATATTTAATACAATGGACAATACTTCAAGTAAAATTCCAGTAACAATTCTTACAGGATTTTTGGGCGCAGGCAAAACCACGCTCCTTAATAATATAGTGCGCAAATATAGCGATAAGCGTTTTGCGGTAATTGAAAACGAGTTTGGCGAGGTGGGTATCGACGGCGGACTTATCGTTGGCAATATCGACAATATGATTGAACTCTCTAACGGCTGTATCTGCTGCAACCTTAGCGAGGGTCTTGCCCAAACGCTCAACAACTTGCTTACTTCTAAATACACGTTTTCAAACCTTTTGATCGAAACCACCGGCATTGCCGACCCCGCAGGCGTTATCGACAACTTTGTGGGTTACGAAGAAATGCAGCGTAAGTTTGTAATTGACAGCGTAATATGCCTTGCCGATGCTATGACCTACGAAGACAGCGCCGCCGAACAACCCGAGGTGCACCGTCAACTTGCTGTTGCCGACATTATCCTTTTAAACAAAATTGAGGACGTAACTCCCGAACAGGGCGAGCGCGTTAAAAATCTTATCCGCACCGTTAACCCCACTGCAAAATTGTATTGCGTGTCGCACGCCGACATATCTAACGTAGACATTATCAACACTTTTGCATATTCCGCCGCCAATGTTGAAAAACTTGTGGTAGATTTTCGCAACGCCACACCTTTAAAATTTGAGGCAATGGACGCCGATTTTGGATCGTTTGCTCAAAATCCCGCCAAGGCAAAGGCATTCCGCCACAGCATTGTAAGCGAGGGATTTACAATAGAAGGCAGTCTCGACGAACAAAAATTTGTTTATTGGATTCAAGGCGTTTTGCAATATAATGCGTCTAACGTGTTCCGTATCAAGGGAATACTAAGCATAGCGGGCAAACCCAAACGGTTGATTTTCCAAAGTGTTCGCAACTTTTTCCTTGTGGAAGACGGCGAAGATTGGCAGCCCGGCGAGCAACGTTTTACAAAACTTGTATTTATTGGTCGCAAACTCGACCGCAAGGCTATACAAAATTATCTCGAAAGTTTCAAAGTAAACTAAATAATTATGGCAGACATCGTATTTAAATCCGACAAAGAGGGTAAATTGCTCGATTTTATGTTTGAAAAACTTGCCGACCGCAGTCGTACCGATGTGCGCGAAATGCTCAAATCGGGTCGTGTGGTGGTTTCGGGCATTGGTACAACGGCTTTTGACTATGCTCTAAAACCCGGCGACGAGGTGCGTATCCTTCCCAAACAGAAACTCCCCAAGGGTAGTTTTTCAAACAAATACCTCAATATCCTCTACGAAGACAACGATGTTATTGTGGTAAACAAGCGCGAAGGTCTGCTATCTGTGGGCACCGACAAAGATAAGGAAAATACAGCCTATCACTTTATAAATCAGCACGTAAGACGACAGGGTAGGGGACTTCATATTTTTGTTGTCCACCGCTTAGACCGCAAAACCTCTGGCGTAATGATGTTTGCCAAAAGTCTCCGTGCCCGCGATATGCTCCGCAACGATTGGAACAATATGGTGGTAGAGCGCAGTTATTTTGCTGTGGTAGAAGGCATTCCGCCCAAGAAACGCGACACTATAAAATCGTATCTTACTGAGGATAAAATGCTTAAAATACACTCTTCGTGGATCAACAATGGCGGCGACTTTGCCGTTACAAACTACGAGGTGCTAAATTCCAACGACCAGTTTTCGCTTGTGAAACTCAACCTCGACACCGGTCGCAAAAACCAAATCCGCGTGCAAATGAGCGAGATAGGCTGTCCCGTTGCTGGCGATGCTAAGTATGGAGCCAAAACCGACCCAATCCGTCGCGTCTGCCTCCACGCTGCCACCCTCGCATTTCGTCATCCTGCCACCGGCAAGATTATGAAGTTTGAAGTACCTGTTCCTGCTGGGTTTTATAAGGTGGTGAAGTAGGGGAGAATTTTTGTTAGTATAAAAATCCCACCATCCACAGTGGAATTTTGTTACCGCGTGGATTTTCAATATCATCTGCAAGAATGTAAGAATCAGATATTCCTGCTATTTGTTTGAATGTCTTTCCGTTGCCGCCAATCTCAAAAGTGTATTTGCCGTCAACTTTCAAATCTCCTTCTTGTTTGCCGTATTCAACGGTGTGATTGACACTTAGTTGGTTAACTGCAAAACATTCGCGTGCTGTGCCTATTTTTACAGGAGATGTGGCGAGCGCATAGAGAAGATTTGGATTTTCGAGCAAAATTTTATCTGGCTTCTGCATTTTTTTTACCGAAACCAAGTCGCTAAACAACAGATTTATAAGTTTTGCGTCGTTGAGATAGTTGAGATATTCGAGCACGGTGTTGCGTTGCAGCGATGTTGATTGGGCAAGTTTTGAAATATCCACATCAAAAGGAACATTTTGAGCCAAAACGTTAATTAGTGCTTTGATTTTGCGGCAATTAGATGGATTTACATTTCGTTGCTGCGGTAGTTCCACATCAATTACATAATTTTTGGTTTGCTCTATAAGTGGATAATAATCAATGGGATTTGATATATAGAACGGGTAATATCCGTATTGAAGGTAGTTGTGAAAATGTTCCAACGGACGGCATTGTGAGTTTATCTCTCTTGCTATTGCCGTAGAGTTGGTTAAAATTTCTTCCAATGTGTACCACCTTAGCGTTATTCCCTTGTAAAAATGCAGATATTCGCGAAACGACAGCCCTGGCATATTGTAATTGCGGCATCTACGCGATAAATCTGCATCTCCTGAAAGGAGTTTCAATAGCGACGAACCACTCATAACCACTTTTAAGGTGGGATATGTTTCGGAGATTTCTTTTATCTCGCGGCTCCAATTGTCATATTTGTGTACCTCGTCTAATACTAACAACTCTCCGCCAGTTTTGTAAAACTTATCAGCCACTTCCAAAATAGAGTGCTGACTAAAATATCCCCAATCTAACGAACAGTATAATGCCTTATCACTTTTATTTTCAAAGTTTTGCTTTATATACTGTCTCAATAGTGTAGATTTTCCAACACCTCTTGCACCTCTGATGCATAGCATCTGAGCCGACCAATTTATGCTATTGGTAAACGTACGCACAATATCCATCGACGTTGTTCTTAGCATAATATCCTGTCTGTCAAATAATACGTCCATACCTTCTAAAATTTATGCTTTTTACAAAAAGCAAAATTAATAAAAATTTGCTTTCTGCAAAAAGCATTTTTGAATAAAATTTGCTTTCTGCGGAAAGCAATTTGATTTCTTTTCTGTCGCATTGTAGGAAAACCATCGACGCACCTATGCAGAACGGCATTTACTGTGTGGCGTTGATACTCAAAAACGGTGGCAAAACCCACCCGATGGTTTTGGGTGGATGCGTGGGGGTAGGGTATAGGTGGTAGGTTTAGGCTGGAACCTTTGCAAACCACGATGGCATCACGCCTTTGATTTTTTCTGCCACATTGGCGGGAATCTCTTTGATAAGTTCCAAACGTCCGCGGCGGCGTAGTCTGAATAGTGTTTCTAACTTAATTTCGGGACTACCTTGCAGATGCAGTAGCACGATATTGCCTGTAACATAAACAGTTGTGGCGGCAGCAAGACCCTCTACCACCATTCCGCTTGTTTTGGAGAGTATGGTGCTTGTGAGTCCGCCCTCGATGATGTCGCCGTTGGTGAGCGAATCGGCAAACACGTCACCCACAGCCTCGGCTCCCGCCTGCGAAAACAATCCCGTGATGATAGAATTGGTGGCTATCCATCCGAAACACAGCGCGTTAAATATTGGCGACGGCTTATATCCATAGAGTTTTGCAATTTCCACAGTCATATTCAACTGTGCAAAAAGTATCAGAAGCCCGTCTAAAAAACTGTTTCGGCTAAAAACCACGCACAGGGCAGCGCTCCAACTGTATTTGTTGATGATTTTTTTTGCTTTTTCTGCCTTGCCGTTGTGTTGGTTGTCGGTTTTGATGTATTCTTCGATGAGGGCGGTGAGGCGTTGCTTGCGTTCTGGGTCGTTGTCGCGCTTGGTTACAAGTTCGTCGTTGATGCTGTGCCATATTCGCGACTGCCAATGCTCCTCCTTGTCCTTGTCTTCAAATTTGTGATTTTCAAGTTGTTTGTGGATTTTTTTCGCCGCCTTGTCAACGTCCACCGATTTGATGTTTTTTAATCTGCGAAACTGTATAATAGGTTGAATTACAACCACAAACACAATGTACAGCAGCAACACCCAAAACACAATACCCAAAACAGGGTAGGGGGTTATGTCGTTGAGTATTATGCCCTTCTCTAAAAAATCGGCGGCAAAGTATACTCCCGCCAAAATCAATAATAATATAAGGTGTTTAAAAATCGGTTTCATAGTTTTAGTTATTGATAGTTTTTATGCTCTCCGCATCGGGCGACTTCATTGATTTCAGCGTTACCACAGCATCTTTAAGCAGCGATTCGTCGCGGCTGAGCGTTTCGATAACCCCTTGCATTTGCGAAAGAGATTTTTCACACTCCACGAGTTGCGGTTGAAGGTCGTCTTGGATAACGGATTTCAAAAGTGTGGTTATTATTTTTGTAACGTTGTTGTTGCCAATAAGTTTTGACAGTTCGGCGGAGTAATGTTGAAAAATCTTGTCGTAAATCCTGTTGAGATTGTATTCTATCTTTTTTTGAAAACCGAACAGATACCACGGACGCTGAGGTTCAAATCTTCCACCGTCAAAGTCGGCAAAGGCAAAAGTGCTGTCTAACTCGCCTATCTTGTTGGCGTTGGCAGAAATCATATCGGTGTTTAGCAATATGTCATCGTCTTTTAATCCTTCGGCTACCACCTTCAACTCCTCCTGAGCAAGTTGTATAGCGTTTTTGCTGACATCGTTTTTGTTAACAAGATTGTCTAAGTAAGCCTCTTTAAATGAATCTCTTATGTATTTTTTTGCAAATACACCACATTCGTTCATAAATTCGGTGAGATATGTTGCCTTGGCTTTAATCTTTGTGTTGTCGTCTTCGGGTTGGATAGTGATTTTGCCGCTGTATTTTTCCGACGATTTTATATAGTCAAATTCTTTAAAGAGGTTTTCTTTAATCTCTTTGATAAGATTCTCGCTTACAGCAAATTGCATAGGGCGGAATTGATAATTCTCGTATGCACGTTTAATCTTGGATATCTTCCGCTTCAAAGATTTTTCATCATCCGAAAGTTCTGATAATCTTGATTTTATCTCCTCAATTTGTTTTTCGGTGTTGGTGATGGTGTTAGAGAGTGTGTTTCGCAACACGTCGGCGCAATGGGCTAAATGACGATACCCTCCATTGTTGGCAATGTCGGTAATTAGATTGTCTTCCATTTCGGTGAAGTGCGAATCTTTCAACAACTCTGATTTATTGGTTTTTAGGTCGTCGTCGCTACCGAGAATTGCATCGTAAGCCATTCCAAGATTTACACGGTATGGTTTAATTTCGGCGTTGTCCTTGTCGAGACATTGTTTAAAAGCCTTAATACCATCGCGAGTTTGGTTTTGCTGTTCCTTGTCGGTAACTGATTCGTGCTGCCAATATTTTACGTTCATCACATTTTGCACAAGGCTGTAAGTACTTTCGTCGCGAGTTAACCCTATGTATTTTAAGTATTTGCCTGCCTCTTTGTTGATAGGCGCAACGCTACTCTGCACAAAAAGGAGCAAATCGCACTCATCAAAAAATGCCTTGTACTTTTCGTTGTCGCGGCTCTGAACGCTGTTGGTAGAATCCAATCCTGGCATATCCAACAATATGCAATCGTTGGCAAAGAAGCGGCTTTCGTTGTTTTGTGGAACCTCTACAATCACCAAAAGCGGCTCGGCATTGAGGCAGTTGTCAGATTCTTCTACCTTGCTGCACAGTATCTTGCGCAGATAGTTATCGTTGAGTTCGTATTTGATAGGAATCTTTGAAAACTCTTTCAACCCGCGCAAACTATCGGTAAGTTGCTGCATAGCAGTTTTTTCGTCCATACCGTCGGGCTTATAGTATACCTTGATGCATCCCTCTGGTTCGGTTTCCGACATTTTGATAACGGCAGGTCGCAACGTTGTATCCACACCAAAGCCTACAAGACTTGCCTTGCGGGTGCGTGCAAGCAGGTCGATGAGGGTTGATTTTCCGGCCTTCAACATTCCTGTAACAATGATAAAATGCTTTTCGCCATAAAATTGGTTCACAGCCCTTTCTATCTGTTTCTTACCCTCGGTCCAAACCTTTATATTATCGTCTGATACGCCTTTTAGTGCCTCCGAAACGGTAGCAATTTCGTGCAAAAATGCTTCAAGACTTTCTATTTTTTTGCCTTGCATAGTGTTTGTCTTTTTGTCGGCAAGTTAAGGAGATTTTAGCAAAAAATCAAGTACCTACAAAATTATTTTACTCCCAAAAATATCATTTCATTATCATAATTCTTTATCATACTTAAAATTTTTATTATTAGAACTCTAATACTCAATCGTTTTTATTTTAACAATAAAATAAGTAATTATATATTATTAATTATATGCTCTATCTTTATCATTTTTTATATATTAATCAAATCATAAAAAATCTATCATTTATTTTGAAAATTCTTGTTAAAAAATTTGGAAATATCAAAAACACGATGTATCTTTGCATCGTCATTAAAAAACAGAAAGTTTATAGTTCAATCCGAAAAAGGAGGTTATATACGATACACCTTTTATATAATGACAGTTTAATAATACAGTTCACAAAAATGGAGTGCCGACGTGATGTCACCACTCCGTTTTTTTTCTTCACCATTCCCTATTTTGGTTGCTGTTGCAACATATTGGTGCTTACCGTTTTAACAATTAATAACAAAATCCCCTTAAAAATTTAAAGAAAAAATATTCGTTATTTAAAAAACGTTCTTACATTTGCGGTAAATAACAGCATTGTAGTTTTTAAACAAAGTAAAACATTTTAAGTATGTATCTATTAGGTTTTGACATAGGCAGTTCGTCAGTAAAAGTATCACTGATTGAGGCCAAAAGCGGAAAGTGCGAAGGATCGGCTTTTTATCCCAAGCAGGAAATGAAAATAACAGCTATTAAAGCCGGTTGGGCAGAGCAGGAGCCTACCCTTTGGTGGGAAAACCTCAAACTCGCGCTCGCTGAAGTTATGAGAATGTCGTGCGTTAATCCATCCGATATTCAGGCTATTGGTATTTCGTACCAGATGCACGGTCTTGTTGCTGTCGACAAGGACCAGAATCCTTTGCGTCCCGCAATTATTTGGTGCGACAGCCGCGCTGCAGGAATCGGTGCTACCGCGCTCAAGGAAATTGGTACACAGAAGTGTCTCGGACATTTGCTCAACTCGCCCGGTAACTTTACTGCGTCGAAACTCAAATGGGTAAAAGACAACGAACCAGAACTTTACAGCAAAATTTTCAAGATTATGCTACCTGGCGACTATATCGCTATGAAACTCACCGGCGAAATCAAAACTACTGTTGGCGGTCTTTCAGAAGGTATGTTCTGGGATTTTGAAAACAACTGCGTGGCTCAGTTCTTATTAGACTACTATGGGTTCTCCAAAGACATTATCCCTGAGATTGTTCCCACATTCTCGGTTCAGGGCGAACTCACCGAGCAGGCTGCTAAAGAACTTGGACTTGTTAAAGGTATCAAAGTTGCCTACCGTGGCGGCGACCAACCCAACAACGCACTCTCGCTCAACGTATTAAATCCTGGCGAAATTGCTGCTACAGGTGGTACATCGGGCGTTGTTTACGGCGTTAGCGAACAGGTTAAATACGATCCTCAGTCGCGTGTCAACACTTTCGCACATGTTAACCATACTGCTCAAACCAACCGTCTCGGCATTCTGCTCTGTATCAATGGAACAGGTATCCTCAACTCTTGGCTCAACAAACAGGTTGGAGCTGGTATGACAAGTTATTCTGCAATGGACACTATTGCTGCTGGCATTCCTATCGGCAGCGAGGGCCTTAGCATCATGCCTTTTGGCAACGGTGCAGAACGTGTTCTCGAAAATCAAAATCCGGGAGCCGCAGTAATGAACCTCAACTTTAACATCCACAAAGCAGCTCACCTCTACCGCGCAGGTCAGGAAGGTATTGCTTTCTCGTTTAAATACGGTATGGACATTATGAAGACTATTGGCATCGACACTAAGGTTATCCGTGCAGGCAAAGCCAATATGTTCTATTCTCCCGTATTCCGCAACACCTTGGCTACCACAACAGGTGCTGCAATCGAACTTTTCAACACCGACGGTTCAATTGGTGCCGCTCGTGGTGCAGGTATCGGCGCTGGTATTTACGCTTCGCCCGAAGAGGCATTCAGCAACCTCAAAAAGGTAGAGGTTACCGACCCAGATGTTAAGAATCAAGCCGCTTACGACGACGCTTACGAAGCATGGAAAGAAAAACTTGGAAAAATCTTGTAATCAATTTTATTTATTAACAATATAATATTCAAAAAAATGGCAAAAGAATATTTCGCTAAAATCGGAAAAATCAAATTCGAAGGCAAAGATTCGAAAAATCCTCTGGCATTTCATTACTATGATGCTGAAAAAGTTATAATGGGCAAAAAAATGAAAGACTGGTTGCGTTTTGCAATGGCATGGTGGCACACTCTCTGTGCTGAAGGTGCTGACCAGTTTGGCGGTGGCACAAAGAAATTCCCTTGGAACGAGGGCAAAGACGCCGTTGAAATTGCCAAAAAGAAAGCCGATGCTGGTTTCGAAATTATGACAAAACTCGGTATTCCTTTCTACTGCTTCCACGATGTAGACCTCGTTTCTGAAGGTTCTTCAATCGAAGAATACGAATCTAATCTCAAAGCAATTGTTGCTTACCTCAAACAGAAACAGAAAGAAACCGGTATTAAACTTCTCTGGAGCACTGCTAACGTATTCGGAAACGCTCGTTATATGAACGGTGCATCTACAAACCCCGACTTCGACGTTGTTGCCCGCGCTATCGTTCAAATCAAGAACGCCATCGACGCTGGTATCGAGCTTGGCGCTTCTAACTACGTATTCTGGGGCGGTCGCGAAGGTTACATGAGCCTTCTCAACACCGATCAAAAACGTGAGAAAGAGCACATGGCTACTATGCTTACAATGGCTCGCGACTACGCTCGCAAAAAAGGTTTCAAAGGTACATTCCTTATCGAGCCCAAACCTATGGAGCCCTCTAAACACCAGTACGACGTTGACACCGAGACAGTTATCGGATTCCTCAAAGCTCACGGCTTGGAGAAAGACTTCAAAGTAAACATCGAGGTTAACCACGCTACTCTCGCTGGTCACACATTCGAACACGAACTTGCAGTTGCTGTTGACAACGGCATGCTCGGCTCTATCGACGCCAACCGTGGTGACTACCAGAACGGCTGGGATACCGACCAGTTCCCCATCGACCAGTACGAACTCGTTCAAGCTTGGATGGAAATCATCCGTGGCGGCGGTCTCGGCAACGGCGGTACAAACTTCGACGCTAAAACTCGTCGCAACTCTACCGACCTCGAAGACATCTTCATCGCTCACATCGCTGGTATGGACGCTATGGCTCGTGCTCTTGAAAACGCAGCTAAATTGCTCGAAGAATCTCCTTACAAGAAGATGAAAAAAGCACGTTACGCTTCGTTCGACAAAGGTATGGGTAAAGACTTCGAGAATGGCAAACTCACTCTCGAACAAGTTTACGAATACGGCAAGAAGAACGGTGAACCCAAACAGACTTCTGGCAAACAAGAACTTTACGAAGCTATCGTTGCAATGTACGCTTAGTAATTAGTGTATTTTCATATTTTAAACTGCCGTGTACCCAAAAACACGGCAGTTTTTGTTTGTATAAACATCTAATTTACACAGCCTAAAAAAAACTTTGTTAAAACTATAAAAAAAACACTCAAAAAATTTGGAAGTAGGCAAGAAAACTCCTTACCTTTGCACCCGCAAAAACAAAGAACGACGCACGTTGAAATTAAGAGTTGAAAGTGAAAAAAAACTTGAAACCTTAACACAAACTAAACATAAAAAGTTTGGAGGAGAACAGAAACCTACCTAACTTTGCACCGCGAAATTTGAGAAAGAAACTTCGCCACGCACATTGAAAATACTGACAGGAAGCACAAGGCGTTTGAGCACATCATACGATGTGACGAACAAGAAAGAACGGGAAACCTTACGATAAGTAAGATAACACAGACCCCCTGATAATAAGAAAGAATTTATACAACGGAGAGTTTGATCCTGGCTCAGGATAAACGCTAGCGGCAGGCCTAACAC